>JAESFR010000069.1_pt1 | contig 185053 bp, 152 predicted proteins | sample 9266191 | NCBI WGS metagenome assembly JAESFR01 (sample SAMN14503063, study PRJNA617104) | algae metagenome | isolation source: Pleurocapsa minor HA4230-MV1 and co-occurring heterotrophs from cement on... | place: USA: Nuuanu Pali Lookout, Hawaii | collected 2009-07-20 | reverse complement strand
AAGCTCTCCAGTGCCCGTCGTGCCGCAGCCGCCCGGGACCTAGGGAGCTCTCGGGCCTTCTGGCAGCCGGCGCAGCGCAGAAACCAGCGTTCGGGCATCTCCGGGTTGTCGTCCTTGATCCGGAAGTAGTGGTGACGCCCGAGCCGGCAGCGCCAGTCCCTGCGGATCGTCAGTTCTTCGATCACGTTCACACCACTCAGCGCCTTTCGTAGCGACACCGATCCGATCAGCAACGTGCTCGCCTGGAACACCTGCGGCGCCCAGCCGAGCTCGGCCAATTCGGCCCGGAACTCCTCGCGGTACCGATCCCTGGACGGAGCCGGCAGGAAGGCCACCACCACGGCCAACACCCACCGCGCGGGCGCGTGCGGGCGGGGGCCGATCATGATCGCTCCTCAGGTGACCTGCGTCGCCGGTCAGTGGAGTCCGCCGATCACCAGCCGGCAAGTGACTCCGGCGGCATGGGTCCGTACTCGTTCTTGTCCTTCGGTTTCCCGCACCGGTCGCACCGCAGGTAGCCGCGGCCGCGCATCTCGGGGTTGTCGTCCTGGACCCGCAGGTAGTGGTGACGACCCAGTCGGCACCGCCAGGCCCGTCGAGCGGTCAGATCTTCGATCACGTCCACGCCACTCAACGCCTTCCGCAACGACACCGAACCGACCAGCAACGAGCCGGCCTGGAACACCTGCGACGCCCACCCGAGCTCGGCCAGCTCGGACCGGAACTCCTCCCGGTACCGATCCCGCGACCCCGCCGGTACGACCAGCACGACGAGCGCCAGCATCCAACTCGCCGGTGCGTGCGGCCGCGGGCCGATCATCGAACTCCTCATCGTTTCCGTGGCAACGATCACCACGGTCCGCGGGCGAGATGAGCTCGCGCTCGAACGTTCTCAGAACCCTCCGTTGGCCGGCCCCGCCATGCCGATCGATCCCGGGGGGACGGGCCCGTACTCGTTCTTGTCCTTCGGTTTCCCGCACCGGTCGCACCGCAGGTAGCCGCGGCCGCGCATCTCGGGGTTGTCGTCCTGCACCCGCAGGTATCGGTGACGACCCAGCCGGCACCGCCAGTCCAGTCGAGCGGTCAGATCCTCGATCACGTCCACGCCGCTCAACGCTTTCCGCAATGACACCGAACCGACCAGCAACGAGCCGGCCTGGAACACCTGCGACGCCCACCCGAGTTCCGCCAGCTCGGACCGGAACTCCTCCCGGTACCGGTCCCGCGACCCCGCTGGTACGACCAGCACGACGAGCGCGAGCATCCAGCTCGCTGGTGCGTGCGGTCGAGGTCCGATCACGCTGTCGACAGCCCTCAGGCCCCGTAGAAAACGTTCATGTGAGTGGGCTTTCCGTATTCGTTGCGGTCCTTGGCCTTGCCACACCTGTCGCACCGGAGATACGAGCGGCCCCGCATCTCCGGGTTGTCGTCCTGGACCTGGAGGTAGTGATGACGGCCGAAGCGGCACCGTCCATTGAGCTTGACAACCGGATCCTCGATCACATCCATGGCACGCACGCCTCTCGTCCGGTGACCGGCACCCAAAGGGGTCCCGGCCGAAGTGATGACCGCGGCCTTGTCAGGCCGAGTCGGCAGCGGGCCGCAATCGCCCGCGGGGAATGACGGCGGCACTCGCGGCACTGGCGAGTGCGCCCCTGGCCATGGCGAGACCGTCCGCGCTCAGCCGGTAATGCCGTCGGCGCGGCCACCCCTGTTGCGGAGTCGTCGGCGGATCCCAGCCGCTGTCGACCCAGTGCACGGCTTCCAGTCTCGCCAGCACCGCGTAGATGGCGCCGGTGGACAGGCCGGTTGCGGCATGCAATTCGAGCACGCGACGCCCTGCAGCAGGATCCGAGACGAGCTCCACGAGCACCCCGCGCGTGGCCCGCGTCAGCTGCACGTCCATCCCCTGCATGGTCTTACTCTACCTAGCCCCGCCGCGCGGCCGCAAGACTTGGTGACGATATGAGTGAATTGGTCGTATTGCCGCACTGCGCTTGACGGACCGAGGAGGACCAGTGCCCGACATCAGCACCATGGCGCGTGCCGCGGATCCGGACGAGCGGCACCGCTCGAACGCTGAACGGCGCGCCGACAGGTACCAGAAGTGGGTCAAGGTCACGACGAAGCCGCTGGACATCCTGGCACTGCTGTTCCTCATCGACTTCCTGGTCGGTCGCATCATCGACACCGGAAATACGTGGGGGCAGACCGCGCTCACCGCGGTGTCGCTGCTGATCTGGCTCGCCTTCGCGATCGACTATGTGGTGCGACTGAGCCTGTCGCCCGACCGCGGGCCGTTCATCCGCACCCACAAGCTCGACCTGGTGATGGTGCTGCTCCCGATGCTGCGGATGCTTCGGGTGGTGCTGCTCCTGCGCAAGTCATTGCGGACGATTTCGATGGAGCGCATCGCCGGATCGTTGTTCACGATCGTGGCCATCGTCGTCGCCACCGGTGCGCTGCTGGAGTTCCAGGTGGAGCACAACGCTCCGAACGCGAACATCACCACCATCGGCACCGCCTTCTGGTGGGCGATCGTCACGACCACCACCGTCGGCTACGGCGACACGTACCCGGTGACGACTGCCGGACGGCTCATCGCGTCGTTGATCATGGTCGTCGGCATCGGCCTGATCGGTACCGTGTCGGCGACGGTGGCGGCGTGGTTCGTCAGCCACAAGCAGCAGCTGCGCGACGACGAACTGAAGGCCAAGAAGGTCGAGCGGCGGAAACGGCTGCTTGCCCGGAGAAGGGCCGCACCCAGGGCCGTACGGGGGGACGAGGGCGGCCCGGCCGGCACAGGCGCGGACGTGGGAACCGGGGATCGGACGTCAGCGGCGGTCGGGAGGCCTGCCGATCTCGGCGGCGCAGGAACTGACGCCCCGCCCGCCGATGCCGACCTGGCCGACACCAAACCCGGCGACACCGACCTGACCGACACCGGCCTGACCGACGCCGATATCGCCGACCTGACCGACACCGGCCTGACCGACGCCGATCTCGCCGAAATGACCGACGCCGAATTGGCCGATGTGGCCCTGACCGATGCCGAGCTGGCCGAGTCCGCCGCCGCCAAGCGAGACCTGGTCGAGGCGGAGGCTTCGCTGGTGCAGGCCGTCGCCGCGCTGACCGCGCAGATCCACGACCTCAGCGTCCAACAGGAGGCACTCCGGGCGAGCATCGCGCGATTGGCCGAGCAACGATCGGGGTGATCGGCGGCAGTGATCGGGGTCGAAGTGATCGGCGATCGGCGTGATCGGACACGCTGATCGATCCGGGCGGTCACTCGCCGAGCACGGCCGCGGCGGTCGGCGACCGGTGCGCGGCGAAGAACTTCCACATCTCCGTGCTCGCTCGCGGACCCCGCGGATCGGTGTAGGAACCGTCGGACGAACCGCCTGACCAGGCGTGGCCGAGCCCCTGCACGAGCCACAGCTCGAGGACCTTTCGGCCACCGGCATGCCACCGCGAGACCTGATGGCCACGGCGGCCACGGGCCGACGCAGGCCGGGCCACCGGCACGGTGGTGACGCGTGCCGCCCCGACGGGCGCAGCTGCACCGGGCATCGGCAGGGTCTGCCGGTGGACCAGCCACTGGTCGGCGATCCGCTGGGCATTACTCGCACGGATCGTCCCATCCGCTGTGCCCTGGAAGATCACCATCGGCGGCATCGGCATCGCGGAGCCGTGCGTCACCGGCGGAACCGTCGTGGTGCCCCGCATCGCGGACAGCGCGTCCCTCGGGCCGGTCGCGGAGCGATGCGGCACAGCCGAGTGCACCCCGACCGCGGCGAACAACTCCGGGTAGGTCGCGGCGAGCACCACGGCCATTGCCCCGCCGGCCGAGATACCGGCAACGTAGATTCTCTCCGGATCGATCCGCCACGCGTTGGTTTCGGCGACCACCGCTCGCACGATCCCGGCGAGAATCGCCGGCTCGCCGGCATTGCGGGACTGATGCCCGGGGCGGAACCAGTTCCAGCAGCGTTGAGCGTTCTGCGTGCCGCTCTGCTCCGGGTACACCACCACGAAGCGGTGCCGGTCAGCCAGATCGTTGAACCGGGTACCTGCCGCGAAGTCGGAACCGTTCTGCCCGCAGCCGTGCAGTGCGATCAGCAGCGGCGCCCAGGAGGTCCGTCGCAGACCCGACGGCACGTAGACGCGGTAGGCACGCGTGCCGGCCGCTCCCGCGTAGCGGCCCTGCCGCCACCTTCCCTGTCCCGACGGGGCGGCGCGGCCGGACCGCGTCGGGACAGAGGCAGTACCGGGCGTCGAACGCGCCACCTTCGGCCTGAGCACCGCGGCCGATCCGGCTCGTTTCGAGCGCCGACGCGGCGGCGGAAGGAAAGCCTTGAGCAAAGCGTCTGGCAGGGAACGTTTCCGGCGGCGAGCCATCACGGGATTCGTTGCGGCGGAGTGGATTTCTCAGTTCAGTTCGCGGCACCGATGGTGCGCACCATGCGATTGACCCTGCGGCCCAGCCATTCTGCGCGTTCCGCTTCGACGCCGGTCACCGCGCGCAATCCGGTCGAGATCTCCGTCAGCTCTTCGATGTACCCGGCCCGGCCGGGTTCGTTCGCGGTTTTCCAGGTCTGCTCGATCGTGCTGATCCTGCGGCTCATCGTCTCGACGGACATGATTTCTCCTTATTTGTTCCCAGCCTACCCGCGGGGGTGTTACCCGACGGCCGCTGTGCCCGGCGGCCCGCCCGTGGGTCGGCACAGGTGAGGTGGCGGCGATGTGCCTGATCCGGACACCCTGCGCAGGCAGATCGCCCGGGTTACGGTATTTGTCCGACTGTCACCGTCGACGAGAGGCCCGATATGAAGCAGTCCGTGCTGGCGTCCTTGAGCGAGAAGGACACCCAGCTGGTCTTGGAAACCAAGCGCAAGAATCTCGAAACCCTTGACGAAGATGCACTTCTCGAGCTGCACAGCAGGGTGCGACGGGCGCGGAACAAGCACTCCAAGAACTACCGCCGGGCGGCGGCGAGCCGGGTCGGGAGCACCGGGACACGGGGTGGTGCGAGTAAGGGCAACCAGCCCAATCGAGATCGCGCCGAGGCGTTGGAGGACGCCCTCGCCAGGGTGAGCAAGCGACTGGCGACGGTCGCCCGGCGCAGCGCCACAGCCTTACGGGTGGAGCGGCTGTCGGCGGCCGCCGGCGCGAAGGGGGATCCGCGAACGCCGGGCACCGCCACCCCGGGCGGTCGCGGTCGGCGACCGGCCGACCGAGATGCCGACCGCCGGCCCAAGACGCCCGCGCGGCTCAAGCGGGCGGCGTCCAGTCAGGCGGCCGGCGCGCGTCGTCAGGCCGAGCGCGACCACCGCTGACAGCCGGCTGCGCGACGAGGGCGGCCGCCCGTTGTCGTCACCGGGGCGACGCTCCCCGGGCGGGTCGCCGCCGCCCGGGCACCGCCTGGCGCGCCCGCCGCAGCGACGTCGGGGTGAGAACCCGCGGCGACGGCGCCGCGGACCGCGCCTCGTCGCGGAGCGCGGCCTGTTCGTGCAGTGCGGCGATCTGCAGGGTCAACGCCTCCACCTGCTGTCGGGTGGCGGCCTGACCAGCCTCGTCCTCCTCCGCGACCCGTTGCACGATCCAGGACGCCAGCGTCGCGGTGACGGTGCCGAGCAACGCGATACCACCGATCATCAACGCCACCGCAATGCACCGCCCGCTCAACGACACCGGCACGACATCGCCGTAGCCGACGGTGGTGATGGTCGAACAGGCCCACCAGACGGCGTCACCGAAATTGCGGATCGTCGCCCCGGGCTCCGCGCGCTCTGCATCCAGGACGGCCAGCGAGGCGACGAACACCAGCATGACCGTCGAGCCGATCACGTAGATGATCACCCGGCCGCGCATGGTACGACCGGCAACGCGCTGAAACACCGCCAGTAGCACCAGGAGTCGGAACAGCCGCAGCGGGCGCAGCACCGGCAGCGCGACGATGGCCAGATCCAGCAGGTGCGCGACGAACCAGGCACGGCGCTGCCGGGCCAGCAACAGGGCGCCGGCGTAGTTCACTGCGAACATCGCCCAGGTCGCCATCAGGATCAGCCACACGACCTCGTTCGGCGGACCCTGCACGTTGGCGAGAACCTGGTAGGCATAGGCAGCGAGAAAGGTGACCGCGCCGAGCATCAGCGGCCATTCCCACAGGGCATTCCAACGCTCACTGGTCATGATCAAAATCATGACACGGCGTAACGAATGTCCTGTTCCTGTTGCTCGTCGACGACCATGGCCTACGTGGGTCGGGCACCGTCGGTGACACCGACCTTCCCCGCCCGGACAGCGTCGCGACCCGCCCGGAAGAACTCGACGATGTCCTTCGGGGTCGGCAACTCGGTCAATGGCCGCGCGGCTCCGAAGGGCTGATTCCAGAACGGCCCGTCCGGCACCTGCCAGGGACCCACATAGGCGTACGGCTCTTCGATACCGGCGTCACCGGGTGACACCCCGTAGTTCACCTCGTCGACGGTGATGCCGATGTCGAAGTGTTCGGGCCACAGCACCGGCTCCTCCGCCGGCGCGAAAGCCAGCAGCGCGGCGTTGCCGTCCACGATCGAGGCGAGCAGCACCCGCGCCGACGCGGCGTCCACCTCCGCCGACTCGTCGACGGAGAACTCGGGGCCGCCGGTATACACATCGCGAAGGGCGCGCGGGGTGATGCCGGCACGACCAGCCACCTCGCCGACGGTCCCGCGCAACGGCACCGGCCCGGCCGGGGTGACGAGATCGGCGCCGGCAACGCCCACCTCCGTGACCCACCCGCGGAAGCCGGCGTCGAAGGCCCTCAACCGGATGTCACCGCATGCGGCGTACTGCGGCCCGGCGATCACCAACTCGGCGACGGCGTGCAGTGCCCGGCGGGTGCGGGACAGATCCTGATCCACGATGTGCTCCACTTCTCGTGCTCGTCGAGCCGGTCGTCGTTTGTCCGTGACGTCCCATTGTGTCTGCGGACCGCGCGGCCGGCACAGCGCGCTGGCGAGCAGGGGGCACCGCGGTCGAGGGCGGCGGCCAACCGGCCGGTGCGCCGATGCAGAATGGCCGCCATGGTGCTGCAAGCGGAGCAGGCGACGGACCCGGTGGCCTTCCACGCGGAGGGGCCGGTCTGGTCGCCGAGCTGGGGCGGCCTGCGCTGGGTCGACATGCTCGCCGGTGACGTGCTGTCGCTTCACGGGGACGGTTCCATCGGCAGGCGCCACGTGGGCGCCGTCGCCGCCGCGTTGCGGCCCCGCGTCAGCGGTGGCGCCGTCATCGCGGTCGAACGCGGCTTTGCCCTCGAGGAGCCCGACGGGGGACTGCGCGAGCTGGACCCGTTGTGGGACAACGACACCGTCCGGATGAACGAGGGCGGCTGCGACCCGGACGGCCGGTTCTACTGCGGTTCCATGGCCTACGACCAGGCGCCAGGAGGCGGGAAGCTGTACCGGCTGGACACCGACGGCGCGGTACACATCGCCCTCAACGCCGTGACGGTGTCCAACGGACTGGAATGGAGCCCGGACGGGGCGGTCGCCTACTACGTCGACACCGCCGGCGGCGCCATCGATGTGTTCGACTACGACCGCGAGTCCGGGCTGACCGGGCGTCGCACCTTCGTCGAGATACCAGGCGAGGACGGGCATCCGGATGGGTTGACCGTCGACGCAGAGGGCGGTGTCTGGGTGGCGCTCTACGGCGGTTCACAGGTCCGGCGGTACTCCAGCGCCGGGGAGCTGGAGGAGATCGTCACGGTGCCGGCGACGAACGTCACCGCGTGCACATTCGGGGGTGCCGATCTGGATCGGCTGTTCATCACCACGTCGCGGGAGAACCTCGCGGAGGGAGATCAACCGCTGGCAGGCGCGCTGTTCGCGGTGACGCCCGGCGTGACCGGGCGGCCGGTGCGCGAGTTCGCCGGGTAGCAGCGGCAAAGCCGGCTCCCTGCCGCCGCGGCAGGGCGCGGGTCGGCGTCACTCACCACACCTGCCCGTTGCTCCGGCTGCAGCAAGCGCAACGCGGTCCATTCCGAGTGAGCGTCGACGGCGCCCGCCTGCGTGACAGAAGAGGACGGCGCTCGCTGATGCGCACCCCGGCTGCCCTGGTCGATGCTTCACTGTCCACATGACCCCGACACACGTGACAGCCCCCGTCGCGGCAACTCCGGCGTCCGGCCGGGGAACACTCACCGTCGCCGAGGCAGCAGCGTTGTGGGACGTCGAACCCGGCTACCTCAACACGTCCTCATTCGGCCCGCCGCCCAGGCCGGCCTGGGATGCGCTGCAGCAGGCCCTGGACGACTGGCGCGCCGCCCGCACCAGCTGGGAACCGTGGGCGGCGACGGTGCAGACCTCACGTCGGCTCTTCGCCGACATGGTCGGAACGGCACCAGGTCTGGTGACGACGGGGGTGAGCGTGTCGCAGTTGCTGGCGCCCGCTGCACTGGCGGTGCCGGACGGCAGCAGGGTGCTGGTGCCGGACGTCGAGTTCACCTCCAACGTCTTCCCGTGGGCGGTGCACGCCGATCGCAAAGTCACCGTGCGCTCCGTTCCCGCGCATCGACTGGTGCAATCCATCGGTCCGGATGTCGATGTGGTCGCCTACTCCGCCGTGCAGTCGGCGACCGGCGAGGTCGCCGACCAGCGCGCCATCGCCGACGCCGCCCGCGCCGTCGGTGCGCTGGTGGTGGTCGACGCCACCCAGGCGATCGGATGGCTCCCGGTCGACCCCGAGCACTGCGACCTGCTCGTGTGCGGCGCCTACAAGTGGCTGTGCAGCCCGCGTGGAACGGCGTTTCTCGCCCACCATCCGACACTGGCGCAGCGCCATCCGGAATTCGCCGAACGCTTGAAACCCCTTGCGGCCGGCTGGTTTGCCGGTGACGACCCGCACACCGCGTACTACGGACTGCCGCTCCGGATGGCCGACGACGCCCGACGCTTCGACGTCTCCCCGGCCTGGCACTGCTGGGTCGGCACCGCTCCCGCGTTGGAGATCCTGTCTGCGGTCGGACCGGCCGCGATCGGCGCGCACAACATCGAAATGGCCAACCAGTTCCTCGCGGCGATGGGGCGCGAGGAGTCGAATTCCGCGATCGTCAGTGTTCCCGGCGGGGACGGTGCGGCCGAGCGATTGACCGCCGCCGGGGTCCGGTTCGGCCTGCGGGCCGGCCGGGTCCGCGTCGCCTTCCACCTCTACTCGACTCCGGACGACGTCGACCGCGCGGTGGATGCAGTGCAGGGAAGGTGATCCCGCCACCATCAGCCGATCGGCGATCGGCGATCGCAGGGCACCGAACGTCGGAAGCCGGTCACGCTCGATGTGCCCCTCACCGGCAGCCGCTGACCCGCCCTCCGCCAGGGGACGTTCGACTCTGGCCGACCCCGGCTGGCGACGACGACCATCGAAGTGGGCGCGACGGTGTCGGCGGCCAAGCAGCGGCCGGTGCATCAGGGACGGCGTTCCGATGAAGGCTGGGGTGCAGCCATGGCGACGGTCAACCGGAGGAAGGCGCTGCAGATGTGCATGCTCTGCGCCGCAGGAGTCATGGCGGGGGGTGCGAGCATCACGTGGGCCACCGATCACGGCGTCCCGGACACCACCCCGGCGCATGAACCGTTGCGGCAGCCCGACGTCCTGCGCAGCCGGGATGGGCGGCTGGACGTCCGGTTGGAGGTCACCTCCGGGGCCACGACCATCGCCGGCCGGACCGCCACCCTCCTGCGGTACAACGGGAAGGTCCCCGGTCCCACCCTCCTCCTGCACCCGGGTGACCGCCTATCCGTGGAACTGGTCAACCGATCGGACGAGCCGACCAACCTGCACACCCACGGACTCGTGGTGTCACCGGCCGGTCACGGTGACAATCCATTCGTGGTCGTCGATCCCGGCAGCACGTTCCACTACGAGTACGCGGTCCCGGCCGATCAGCCAGCCGGAACCTGTTGGTATCACCCGCATCACCACGGCATGGCGGCCGATCAGGTGTTCCGCGGCCTGTATGGTGCCATCGTCATCGAGGACGCCGCGACCGGCGGAACACACCCTGATGGCGGTGCTTCGTCTTCGACACCACAACGGGTGCTGGTGATCTCGGACATCACGGTCGATGCCGACGGCACCGTCCCGATGGCCGGTGCGATGCAGCGCCGGATGGGCCGCGAAGGTGACCTGCTGATGATCAACGGCCAACTGCACCCACGGATCACCACCTCTCCCGGAACCCGGGAACGATGGCATCTGGTCAATGCCTGCGTGTCCCGGTTCGTCCGCGTGCGACTGGACGGCCAGCGCCTCGAGCTGTGCGGGGTCGACCTGCCCCTTCGCACGCCATGTTCCGTGCCGGAGATTCTCCTGATGCCGGGCAACCGGGCCGATGTGATCGTCACGGCAGGGACCACATCGTCGGCGCTGCAGGTGATTCCGGTTCCACGGATCGCGGCAGGGATGAGTTTCGGCGGCTCAGGGACCGACAGCACCGCGATGGGTGGCCGGGGCATGTTCGGCGGTGGCATGGGCGGTGCTGGCATGAGCGACGGCGGCATGGGCATGGGCGGTGCTGGCATGAGCGACGGCGGCATGGGCATGGGCGGTGGTGGCATGGGCGCCGGCATGGGCGTGGGTGGATCCGGGACGAACGGCGCCGCTGCGGTGAGTGCCCATGGGCCGGTCGACCTGGCCGAGTTCGTCGTCGAGGGTGCGCCCGTGATCCGGCCCGACGGGAAAGCGCCGGTGCTGGCGGTGCCCGACCTGCGCGGGAAGCCGCTCACGGCACACCGCACGATCACGCTCGCGATGGGCATGGAGATGCAGGGCCCGGTCGGGATGTCCTTCACGATCGACGGCCACGGTTTCGACCCGGCCAGGGTGGACCAGCGGGTCCCCGCGGGAGCCGTCGAACAGTGGACGATCGTCAACACCAGCGAGATGGATCATCCGTTCCACCTTCATGTCTGGCCGATGCAGGTCGTCAGGGTGGGCGATGTGCCGGCGGTCGGGCCGACGTGGCAGAACGTGGTCAACGTGCCTGCTCGCAGCAGCACCGTCGTGCTCATCCGCTTCGCCCCCGTCACCGGGCGCACGGTCTACCACTGCCACATCCTCGATCACGAGGATGCCGGCATGATGGGGGTCGTCGACGTCGGCTGAACCACCCGCGCGTGGTGAAGGATCAGAGGTGACTTGCGGTTTCGCGGCGGGCCCGGTTCTCGTCGATGGCGTTCTCGATCCGGTCGAGCAGGTCGACGGCCGCGGGGCGGCCCTCCTCGCTACCGGAGTTGCGCGGCTGGATCACCAGCGGTGCGATCCGATCCCGCAGGCTGACCAGGACCGCATGGTCACTGTCGTACCTTTCCACCGACGTCGTCGCGGGGTCCCGGCCCACGATGATGTCCAGCGTCTGGGCGATCTCGGCGATGTCGGGGTGGTCTTCCATCGGGGCCCTTCTCGAGATGTGCACTGCCGGCCGGACGGTGGTCCGGCGGACAGCGTAGCCGCGGCGCAGGCGCGGACGTCGGGTACGCCGACGCGCCGCGGCCAAGGCGCGGACGTCGGGTACGCCCATCGGCCGGCCGCCGTCCCCAGCCATCGTCGGGCGCACCTGGTTGCGGACCGGTACGGCCGCAACCCCGGCGGCGCGGGAACGGTGCGCGACTGGGGGTGAGGGGGAACCGGACTCAGTCCGAGATGACCACCTTCAGCGCCTGGGTCTGCGCCGCGCGACCGAAGGTGTCGTAGGCATCGCGGATCGAGTCGAAGGTGAACCGGTGGCTGACGAACTTGTCCGGGTCGAGCCGCCCCTGTGCGACCAGTCGCAGCAACAGCGGCGTGGTGGTCGCGCTGACCAGACCCGTGGTGATGACCACGTCCTTGATCCACAGGTCCTGCAGCTTCAGCTCCGCCGATGTGCCGTGGACGCCGACGTTCGCCACGGTGCCACCCGGCCGGATCAGCTCGGTCGCCATCTCGAACGTGGCAGGCACGCCGACCGCCTCGATGGCTACGTCGACCCCGAGACCGAGCTCCGTCATCCCGAGAACATCGTCCCGCCACCCGGTCCCGCCGTTGTTGACCGAGTCGGTCGCACCGAACAGTTTCGCCTGCGCGAGGCGGTTGTCGTCCAGATCGATCGCGATGATCCGGCCCGCCCCGTACAGCCCGGCGGTCATCATGGCCGCGAGCCCGACCGGTCCGGCGCCGACGACGGCGACCGAATCCCCCGGCTTCACCCGGCCGTTGCGGACGCCGATCTCGAATCCCGTGGGCAGGATGTCGGACAGCATGACGGCGGCCTCGTCACCGACTCCGGGCGGCAACAGGTGCAGCGAGTTCTCGCCGAACGGAATGCGCACGTACTCGGCCTGTGTGCCGTCGATGAGATGCCCGAGCACCCAGCCGATGCCGACTGCGCCCTCCGGGTCGAGACAGTGCGCGGGCAGTTGCTGGTGGCAGTACGAGCACGACCCGCACGAGGTGATGCAGGAGATGACCACCCGGTCGCCCACCTTGAGCCTGCCGACGGCGCCACCGACCTCGACGACGGTGCCGACCCCCTCGTGCCCGAGGATGCGTCCCGGCGTCACGGCCGGCACGTCGCCCTTGAGGATGTGCAGGTCGGTGCCGCAGATCGTGGTGGTGTCGACCGCGACGATCACGTCGGTGGGACGCAGGATCTGCGGGTCGGGAACGTCTTCCAGCCGTTTGTCGCCGGGACCGTGGTAGACGAGCGCCTTCATGTCGATGACCTCCTTGTCATCACGGGCCGGTGCCGGCCGGCCGCTGGGCGGGCAGAACCAGATGAGCTCCCGTGTCACGCCGAGGAGCGGACCCTGCGGTCATCATGGCGCTGTTGGCGGCGCCGTGGCGCACCGTGAGCGACCGGGATTACCCGGGCTGAAGGCATCGCGCCCCGTGCCCACGTTCGCCCCGACCAGCAACGATGAGCCGCGTGGGGACAAATCATCCGGCCGGGACGATGCTGTTCCGAGGGCCGCGAGCAAATCTGACGGCTGACAGGATGCGCGCGGTCGCGGCCGCCGACGGTCGCGACGCGCTGGTTCGACGCCAAGGCCGGCGCCCGACGGCGCGCACGAAGGGATCAACCATGAGCTTCCCCGCCACACCGAGCAGAGGCCTCGACCGGTGGTTCCGGGCGGGCGCTGTGCCCGCCCTCGGGTTGGTGCTGTGCGCCGGCGCCCTGATTGCCTGCAGTTCCAGCAGCCCGACCGGTACCCCGGCGTCGACGCCGACGTCATCGGCCGCCGTCGCCACATCCCCCGCGTCCGGCAGCTACCCGGCCGACAAGGCGGCGCTGTGCCAGGCCCGTGACCAGCTGAAGACCTCGATCGCCGCGTTGACCAATCCAGCGCTGCTCACCGGCGGGGCGGAGGGCATCAAGGCCGCTCTGACCCAGGTCCAGACGGACCTGCAGGGTGTGCTCGCGGCCGGGAAGCAGGATTACCAGGCGCAGATCGACGCCCTTCAATCGTCGCTGACGAGCGTGCAGACCGCGGCCGGTCAGCTGGGCAACGGCGGCGGCGCGCAGACCCTGCTGGCGGTCGGGTCGGCCATCTCCGCGACCGGAACCGCCGCCTCCTCGTTGTTCAACGAGCTCACCGCTGCGTGCGGCTCCTGAGCGGGCCGCCCTGACCCGGTCAGCCACCGGGGCCACGGCCCCCCGGTCCGGCACCGGAGCCACCACCGGCTGACGGCGTCGTCGACGTGTCGACGCCCACCCGCAGGGACACGGCGTAGCCCGCGGCGGTATCACCGTTCACGGTGGCGAGTTGCAGGGCGCCGCCGTCGTCGCCGAACACGTTGTCACTCTGCAGACTGACCGCAGCCAGGTTCTGCACGGACGCCTCGTACCCGGGCTGCGCGTACACCGCCGCGCAGGCATCCTTCGGCAGCGCGACCTGGGAGGTGACGAGAAGTGTTGCGGTGTCAGTGATCCCCGATTGGTCCGGATACACCTCGAAATGAATGTGCGGCCAGCGCCCGCTGTAGCAGGCGGGGAAGATGCTGGTGAACCGGACGACGCCGTCGCTTCCCGCCACCTGCACTCCGCGCAGGTAGTTCTCGTCCTCCACTCCGCCGGAGTACATCGAGTACCGTCCCTCCCGGTCGCAGTGCCAGACGTAGACGGCAACGCCGGCGAACGGCACGCCGCCGTTCTGCAGATCGGCGATGGTCAGCTCCAACGTGATCGGAACACCGTCGGCCGTGCCGCTCGATTCGCCGAAGCTGCTGGTCAGATCACTGCGGATGATGCCGCTCTGCTGCAGCGCGTCGGGCCCGTTGGACCCGTCCCCCGGGTAGGGACCCGCTGTCTCGTCGGGGATCTCGGCCGGCGCCGTCGTGTCCGACCCTGCCGTCGTAGAGCGGGCCGTGCTGGAAGCGGCTGTGGTGGTCGACGCGGCGGCCCCACCCGTGGCGCCGGTGCCCGTTGTCGTCGCGTTCGTGGTGTCACCGGCGACCGCGCTCCCGGTGCACGCCGCCAAGCCGACCGCAACGGCTCCCAACCCGACCGCACGCAGCATCTGTCGGCGGCCGAGCAGGGTGGCGACGTCGAAACCCAGCCCCTGATCGACGATCTCGTCGTCGGGCCGCACCAACGGCCGTCCCTGGTAATGGGTCGGCCGGTCATTCGTGAGAGCCATCGGTTCTCCTCATATCGCGTGTTGTGCCTTGACGAACGTCGGGTGTTGCGCCTGGACGACCACCACGGTGCGATCCCTGCCGAGCCACCCGCTGTACTACGGCTGTGCGTCTGCTGTGCGCACAACGCCCGCGGCACCACCGCCCGCTGACCGGGCACCAGGTCAACGCCTTCGGCGGTTGTGGTGGGCCACGTGAAGTGTTTGGGTTGGCCGGCTCGATCGACATGGTCCACCAGGGAGGACGTCATGGGATTTCGCCGCGCAGTCGCCGTCATCACGGCATTTCTCTCCCTGACCACCGGCGTGATCGGCGCCGGCAGTGCGGCGGCCGCGGGGCCGCCGCAACGTGGGTACTATCTGTCGCTGGGCGATTCCATCGCCTTCGGTTTCCGGCCGGATCTGGCCACCATCGGCGACGTCAATCCGGCTCATTACCGTGGCTACGCCGAAGGTTTCGCCGCGATGCGCCCGCATCTGACGCTGGTGAACTACGCCTGCCCGGGTGAGACCAGCACGACCATGCTGATGGGCGGGTGCACCTGGCCGACCTCGCACGACCCGTACCCGGTGAGCGACTCACAGCTGGCCGCCGCCGAGGCGTTCCTCGGCGCACACCCTGGCCAGGTGTCGCTGATCAGCATCGACATCGGGTCGAACGACCTGCTCGGTGTGGTGCGGCCGTGCGCCGACAAGCCCGATCCCATCGCCTGCATCCGGCCCGCTCTGGGCGCGGCACTGACCACGCTCGCCGGTAACTACGCGCAGATCCTGAAGCGCCTGACCGACGTCGCGCCCACCGCAAAGATCGTTGTGCTGAATTACTACAACCCGCTGGAGCTGGCACTTCCGGGCAGCGACGAGCTCGCGACAAGGGCCAATCAGTTGCTGCAGAGCCTGGCCGACGATGTCGGCGCATCTGTTGCGGACGCGTTCGGTGCCATCAACCACCGGGCGAATTCTCCGGCCGAGCTCGTTTTCCTGTGCACACGGACCTGGGAATGCACGAAATACAAGGACGTCCATCCGACCCCGCTCGGCTACCGGGCGCTGACCGTCGCACTGCTGCACGCCAGCCGCTGATCGATCCGGCGTGAGCGAGCGTTGGCTCCGGCGCCCCGCCGTGTCACTGTGGACGGGACACGTCGGTCGGCGGGTGGGGGCTTCACATGCACGGTTCGATCACGAGCGCCGCGGCACCCGCGGTCCCGGCGCTGCGGGGCAACCTGCTGCTCGGCGCGGCGTTGGACGTTCGGCGGGATTACCTCGGCACGTTGATGCGGGCGGCCCGCGAACTGGGTGACGTCGCCAGGATCCACGTCGGGCCGCCGGGGTGGCGCAACACGTTCTACAGCGTGTCGTCTGCGGACGGCGTCCTGCAGGTGCTGGGCGACCCCGAGCGGTACACGAAGAACACCCCCGCCTACGGCGAGGTACGGCTCGCGCTCGGCAACGGCATGCTGACCAGCGAGGGCGAGGTCTGGCATCGGCAGAGACGTTTCTTGGCGCCTGTTTTCACCCGCCGGCGGATCGAGACCAGCTACGCCGGGATCATGGTGCAGGAGGCGCAGCGACTGGTGGCGCGGTGGGACGACGCCGAGGCCGCGGGGCGCACCGTCGACGCGCACGCCGAGATGATCGAGGTGACGTCACGCATCATCGGCCGAATCCTGTTCGGCGCCGACATGACGACTGTCATCCCGAGGATCATGGCCGTCTCCTTCGTCAACCAGGCGCTGCTGATGCGCGGGCTGGCCCCGCACTCCATCCCGATGTGGGTGCCGACGCCCGGGAACCGCCGGCTCAGCGCGGGGCTGACCGAGATCCGCGCGGTGGTGTCCGACATCGTTGCCGCCCGCCGCGCCGACACCGACGAGCAACCCTCGGACGACATGCTGGGGTTGCTGTTGGAGGCGCAGGATGGGGACTCCGGTGATCGGCTCAGCGACCAGGAGGTCGCCGATCAGGTGCTGATCTTCCTGCTCGCCGGGCACGAGACCACCGCCACCACCCTGGCTTGCGCACTGACCGAACTGGCCCGCTCGCAGGATTGGCAGCACGCCGTTCACGACGAGCTCGCCCGGGTCCTCGACGGCCGCGCACCGACCGGATCGGATGTCGCCGCGCTGCCGATCACCGGGTGGGTGGTCCGGGAGGCGTTGCGGCTCTACCCGGCCGCGCACACGGTGGGTCGACGCGCCGAACAGGCCGACGTGATCTGCGGCCACCGGATTCCCGCGGGTGCCAGCGTGGTGGTCTCGCCGTGGGTGGTGCACCACTCGCCGCACCTGTGGGACCGCCCCGGGGTGTTCGATCCCTCGCGCTTCGATGTACCGGAGGGCCAACACCCGGGCGGCCACCGGTACGCGTGGTTCCCCTTCGGCGCCGGCCCGCACACCTGCGTCGGGATGCAGCTGGCCATGGCGGAGGCACCATTGGTGCTGGCCACGATCCTGCAGGCCTTCCACCTGCGGACCGACCTGATGTCTATCCCGGTGCTGCCGGCGATCACCCTGCGGCCCGCCACCCCACTGCCGCTCTCGCTGGAACCGAACGCGGTCCGCGCCGGTCGCCGCTGATTTCAGTCCCATGGCGATGGCACGCCCCGGTACGGTCGGGCGGTGCTCGCCGGACGCGACGCGGAAAGGGCCCGCATCCATGCCCTGCTGGCCGGCGCGCGCACCGGCGGGGCCGCGCTGGTGATCCGGGGAGTCGCCGGGTCCGGGAAATCGTCGCTGCTGACGGACGCCGCGACCACCGCCACCGGTCTCGGCATGACGGTGCTGCGCACCCAGGGCGTGGAGTCCGAGTCGCCGCTGGCGTTTGCCGCGCTGCAGCGATTGCTCCGTCCGGTGCGCCCAGGGCTGGCGGCGCTGCCCGCACCGCAGCGTGCGGCCCTGGGTGCCGCACTCGGCGAGGCGGACGGCTCCGGTGAACGATTCCTCGCCTTCCTCGGGACCTTGAGTCTGCTCGCGGATGCCGCCGATGACCGGCCGGTGCTCGCGGTGGTCGATGACGCGCACTGGCTGGACGACGCGTCCGCGGCCGCGCTGCTGTTCGTCGCCCGCCGCCTGCAGGCGGAGAGGGTCGCGCTGCTGTTCGCGGCCCGTGACGACGGTCGGCACCGGTTCGAGGCGCGGGATCTCCCGGAGTTGACGCTCGCCGGCATCACCGCCGATGCCGCAGGCGCGTTGCTCGCCGATCACGCCGGCGGGCCCGTCGACCCGGCCGTGCGCGACGAACTGGTGATCGCCACCGGCGGCAATCCGTTGGCGCTGGTGGAGGTCGCCGCGGCACTGACCGGCGATCAGCTCGCCGGGCGGCAGCCACTGCCCACACCGTTGCCGTTGACCGATGGGGTGGAACGCGGATTCCTGGACCGGTACTCCCGGTTGAGCGGCCCGGCGCAACGGTTCCTGCTGGTCACCGCGGCCGACGACACCGGCCGGCTCCCGGTGATCCTGGACGCCGCAACGCATCTCGGTATCAACGCGGACGCCGTGGACGAGGTGGAACGAGCCGGTCTGCTCCAGGTCGACGGCGGCGTCGTGGCGCTCTACCACCCGCTGGTCCGATCGGCCGTCTACCGCGCGGCGGGCCGCATGGAGCGGCGGGCAGCGCATCGCGCCCTGGCCACCGTGCTGGCCGCCGATCCGGACCGGCGCGCCTGGCACGCCGCCGCGGCGACGGACCGCCCGGACGACACGGTGGTCGCCGATCTGGACGCGGTGGCCGAGCGGGCCGCGGGCCGGGGCGGTCACGAGGAGGCGGCGGCGGCATGGAACCGCGCCGCCGAACTGACCTCCGGTGGCGAGGATCGGGGCCGCAGGCTGTTTCTCGCCGCGTCGTCCAGTTGGCTGGCCGATCACCCGTCGCGCGCGGCCGCCCTCGCCGCAGCGGCGGATCCGGCCGTGGCGGACCCCGCGCTGCGCGCCCGGCTGCTGATCCTGCGTGCGCAGATCGAATGGAACACCCGGTCGGTCAACGACGGTTTCGACCTGGTGCTGCAGGCGCTGCAGCTCGCCGCCGGGACCGACCCGCCGCTGGCGCAGCAGCTGGCCATGCTGGCGTCGTCGCTGGCGGCGTACGGCGCGCGCTCGCCGCGGCCGGTCGATCCGGTGGCGCTCGTTCCCGCTCCTGCGGCCGACGCTCCCCCACGTGAGCGCGCAGCCTTCCATCTGCTGCACGGCTTCACCGCCGTCACGGCACGGGACTGGCCCACGGCGGTCACCTCCTTCCGGTCGGCCTTCGCCCTGACCGACGACCACCCGGTCGATGACCATGTGCTGCAACCGAACCTGGCCATCGCCGCGCTGCTCATCGACGACGACGAACGATCGCTGCGGCTGCACGAGGACCAGCTGACCGCAGCCCGGCGTGCCGGCGCGCTGAACATGGTGGAGCACGCCCTCACCCGTGGTTTCCAGTCCCAGATCGCCACCGGTGCGTGGACGGCGGCCGCCGGCGCCGCCGCCGAAGCCCTGCCGTTGGCGGTCAGCACCGGCCATCCCGGCCTGACCGCAACGCCCACCGCCGAACTTGCCCTGGTGGCGGCCCTGCGCGGGGAGGACGCGGCCGACCGCCACCTTGCCGAGGTGGCCGACATCCGCAACGCGCACCCACTCGGCATCAGTGAGGGCCTGGTCGCCGATGCGACGTCATGGGCGAGCGCCCTGCGCACGGCCGACCAGCCCGCAACGGCGCTGCACCACCTGCTCCTGCTCACCGGGGCGGCGATGCGGCGGCTCGCCGCGCTCGACGTCATCGACACCGCGAACCGTTGCGGGCGAACCGATGTCGTCGCGGAATGGGTGACCGAGCTGGCCGCATTCGCCGACGGGACGGGGTGCAGCTCGGCGGTCGCGGTCACCGAGCACGGCCGGGCCGTCCTGGCCGGCGCCATCCCCGCCGCGGAGGAGCATTACCGGCGGGCGCTCGCGGCCCACGATCACTCCCTTCGGGTGCCGGACCGGGCGCGAACCCACCTGGCGTTCGGTGAGTACCTGCGCCGGGCCCGTCGCCGGGTCGACGCCCGCGAACAGCTACGCACCGCGCTGGCCCTGTTCGAGCAGCTCGGTGCGGCTCCACTGGCGCAACGGGCGGCCCAGGAGCTGCGGGCGTCCGGCGAGACCGCCCGCCGCCGGGACCCGGGCACCGCCGACGAATTGACCCCACAAGAACGCCAGGTGGCTGCCCTGGTCGCGCAGGGACTGTCGAACCGGGACGCCGCCGCGCAGCTGTTCGTCAGCCCCCGCACGGTGGACTTCCACCTGCGCAACGTCTTCGGCAAACTCGGCGTCAGCTCCCGCGCCGAACTGGCCGCCCGCAGTCTGACCTGAGGGCGGTCGCCGGCACCCGGTCCCGCGACCGGGAAACCCGGCAATTTCGCCGGCGAGATCACGCCGTTCCCGCTCCTACCGTCGGCAGCGTCCAACGGCCCGTCGCATCCCGCGACCCAACGGCCCCTGCCTCGAGGAGCTGCCATGCCCGCCCCACCGTCCGATGGTCCGGAATTCGTCGATGTCATCGTCATCGGGGCCGGCCAGAGCGGCCTCGCCGCCGGCTACCACCTGGGCCGCCGCGGCGCGTCGTTCCTGCTGCTCGACGCCGGACCGGAGATCGGTTCAGCGTGGCGTTCCCGCTGGGACTCGTTGCGGCTCTTCACTCCCGCGGCCCACGACAGCCTGCCGGGGTTGCCGTTTCCCGCTGCACCCGGCTGGCACCCGACGAAGGACGAGGTCGTCGACTACCTGCAGTGCTACGCCCGCACCTTCGACCTGCCGGTCCGGCTGAACAGCCCCGCCACCGCACTGCACCGTTGCGACGGCCTCTTCGAGGTCAGCACTCCCACCGGCACGCTGCACGCCCGGCAGGTCGTCGTCGCCACCGGGCCGTTCCAGCAGCCGCACATCCCGGACATCGCCGCCCACGCCGACCCGCAGGTCCGTCAGCTGCACAGCGCCGACTACCGCAACCCCGGCCGGCTCGGCAACCGGTCCCGGGTCCTGGTCGTCGGCGCGGCCAACTCGGGCCTGCAGATCGCGGCCGAACTGGCCACCACGCATGACGTCACGGTGGCGATCGGCTCCCGACCGACCCAGCTGCCGCAACGCCTGCTCGGCCGCGACCTGTTCTCCTGGCTCACCGGGGCGGGGTTCTTCACTGTGCCGGCCGGCAGCCGGTTGGCCCGCCGGATCCAGAACCGCGGCGACCTGGTCATCGGCAGCCGCATCGGGGCGCTCCGCCGGCGCGGACTGCACTTCCGTCCCCGGCTCGTCGATCTCCGCGGCGGCACAGCATGTTTCGACGACGGATCGACGCTCGACGTCGACGCGGTGGTCTGGGCGACCGGGTACCGACCCGACTACGGGTGGCTGCACGTTCCCGGCGTCGTCACAACCGGCGCGGTGCGGCACACCGGCGGCGTCACCGACGTGCCCGGACTGTACTTCCTGGGTCTGCCCTGGCAGACCACCCGCGGCTCGGCGCTGCTCGGCTTCGTCGGTCGGGACGCCGCCCGGATCGACGCCCGGATGGCCGCCGATGCCGGCAAGAACCCGGCGATTGTCCCGGTGCGAACAGCACACGGCTGAGGCGAGCGTCGAACCGTCCACCAACACCAGAGGTACTACCGACAGGAGCAGCAGATGATGCACGACACCCCCCGCACGTTCGTCCGCAGCACGACCTTCCAGGTCACCGGAATGACCTGTGCCCATTGCGAACGGGCCATCCGCGAGGAGGTCGGTCAAGTCGCCGGGGTGGAGCGGGTCGACGTCGACCTCAGCACCGGCACCGTCACCGTCGTCGCCGACCGCCCGGTCGATCGCACCGACGTGGCCGCGGCCGTCGACGAGGCCGGATACCGCCTCGTTCCCTGACCCGCACCCACCGCCCGTCGCCGCACGCACAGGCCCGCGGACCGCCACCCGAGACATCGAGACCCGAGACCTCAACACCCAGCGTCCCACCGGAGAATCCCATGACCACAACACTTTCCACACCGGCATCACCGCCCGTACCGGTCACCGCCAGCTGCACCCTGGAGATCGGCGGCATGACGTGCGCGTCCTGCGTCGGCCGGGTCGAGAAGGCGTTGCGGAGGCTGGACGGCGTCAGCACTGCCGACGTCAACCTGGCCACCGAGGTCGCCGCGGTCAGCTACGACCCCGCGGTGATCCGCCCGGAGCAGTTGACCGCTGCGGTGACCTCCGCCGGCTACACCGCCACCCCGCGGCACGAGTCACCGCGCGGTCCGGCGGCGACCGACACCACGACCGACGACGCGGCCGACGGCCCGGATCGGCGGGATGCCGAACTGCACCGGCTGAAGCGGAAATGGCAGACCACCCTGGCGGTCGGCCTCGGCCTGATGGTGCTGATGTACGTCCCGCTCTACATCGACACCATGGACTGGCTGATGCCGGCCATCCTCGTGCTCGCCACCGTCGTCCAGGTGTGGGCCGGCAGGGACATCTACGCGGCCGCCCTCACCGCCGCCCGTCACCGGTCCGTCACGATGAACACCCTGGTGGCACTGGGCACCTCGGTGGCCTACGGCTACAGCGCGTTCGTCACCCTGTGGCCGGGTGTCGCCGAGTCCTGGGGCCTGCCGTTGCACGTGTACTTCGAGACGTCACTGGTGATCCTGGCCCTGGTGCTGGCCGGCCGGTGGATGGAGGCGAAGGCGAAGAAATCGACCGCAGCCGCCATCACCGCGCTGGTGTCGCTCGCGCCGAAGACGGCGATGCTCGTCACGGACGCAACCGACCGGGAAGTGCCGCTGGATCAGGTCGCCGTCGGTGACCTGCTCCGCATCCGGCCCGGTGACACCGTCCCGGTGGACGCCGTCGTCACCGAGGGGTTCACCGCCATCGATGAGAGCATGCTGACCGGTGAGAGCGTGCCGGTCGACAAGGCCGCCGGTGACACGGTTCTCGGCGGAACGATGAACCGCACCGGGTCGGTCGTCGCCCGGGCCACCGCGGTGGGTGCCGACACCGCGCTGGCGCAGATCGTCCGCATGGTGGAGCAGGCGCAGGGCGCGAAGGTACCGATGCAGCGACTGGCCGACCGGATCTCCGCCTGGTTCATCCCGATCGTGCTCCTGCTCGCGGCGGGAACGTTCACCGCGTGGACAGTGTTCGGCCCGGACACGCTCACCATGGCCATCACCACCACCATTGCCGTGCTGATCATCGCCTGTCCGTGCGCCCTCGGGCTGGCCACCCCCACCGCGGTGATGGTGGGGACCGGCCGCGCCGCCGAACTGGGCATCCTGATCGGCAACGGAGATGCCCTGCAGCGCGCGGGCAAGGTGACCGCCGTCGTGCTCGACAAGACCGGCACCATCACCGTCGGGAAGCCCGCGCTGGTCGGCGTCGCCACCGCCGCCGGGTGGACGACGGACGGTGCCGTGGCCCTCGTCGCCGCGGCCGAGACCGGCAGCGAACACCCTGTGGCGCAGGCGATCCTGGCCGCGGCGCAGGACCGGAGCCTGCCGCTGCCGGCGGTGCGGTCGTTCACTGCGGTACCCGGGCAGGGCATTGCGGCCACGGTCGACGGCCGGCGGGTTCTGGTGGGCAACGCCGCCCTGCTGGCCGAGCATCGGGTCGCCGTCGGCACGCTCGCCGGAGCAGCCGACGCCGCCGCGCGGCAGGGCCGGACACCGATCTTCCTGGCCGTCGACGGCGAGTGTGCCGCGGTGCTCACGGTGGCGGACACCGTGAAACCCGAATCAGCCGAAGCCATCTCGCAGTTGCAGGCACTGGGCCTGCAGGTCTGGATGCTGACCGGTGACACGGCAGCGACCGCCGCCGCGATCGCCGCGCAGGTCGGCATCGACCCGAATCGGGTCCTCGCCGAGGTGCGGCCGGACGGCAAGGCCGCCGCCATCGCGGACCTGCAACGCGGCGGCCACGTCGTGGCCATGGTCGGGGACGGCATCAACGACGCGGCCGCGTTGAGCACTGCGGACGTCGGGATCGCCATCGGCACCGGCGCCGACGTCGCCATCGCCGCCTCCGACGTCACCCTGCTCAGCGGCGACCTGCGGGGCATCGTCTCGGCCGTCGCCCTGTCCCGCCGCACCGTCACCACCATGAAACAGGGCCTCGGCTGGGCGTTCGCCTACAACCTGCTGCTGATCCCCGTCGCGGCCGGCGCGCTCTACGCGTTCAACGGTCTGCTGCTGGACCCGGTGCTCGCCTCCGCGGCGATGGCGATGAGCTCGGTCAGCGTGCTCACCAACGCCCTGCGGCTGCGGCGGTTCCACCGGCCCGCCACCGCCGAGCAGATCCTGCACCCCCCGCTGCGCGAGCGCGTCGCGCAATGGTCGTACCTGACCGGGGTGGCCGTCGTCGCGCTCGCCATCGGTGTGGGCCTGACAGCGGTCAGCCGGATGGACTTCGCCGAGCGCGGCATGAACGGTGTGCTGGCCTGGACGCAGACCACCGGCATGCCGATGCGCCCGGCGATGAGCGTGATGATGACCGCCGACGTCCCAGCGGTGGAGGCCGCCGACACCGGCCTCGACGTGCGGTTGAGCGTCACCGATGCCCGCGCCGGCACCCCGAGCAGAGTGTTGATCACCGTGCTGGACACCCGAACCGGCGGTCCGATCCAGGATCTCACCCGCAGCCACGGCGCGTGGATGCACCTGATCGCCACCCGCGGCGACCTCGGCACCTTCGCCCACGTGCACCCGGAGCCCACCGGACGGCCGGGCGAGTTGGCGGTCGAGATGACGTTCCCGACCGGCGGCACGTACATCATCAACACCGAATTCCGCCGACAGGGCCGGATGAACGACATCCACCAGCGGCAGGAGCTGACCGTGCCGGGAGCGGCACCGCTGCCCGCGACCGTGACCGCGGGTCCACGCTCGATCGTCATCGACGGTGTCCGGGTGACCCTGGACGGACAGGCGCAGGCGGAGGGCCGCTCGGACCTGCACCTGACCGTCGCGGACGCCGGCACCGGGCAGCCCCTCACCGACCTGCAGCCGTACCTTGCCGCAGCCGGTCACGTGGTGATCATGCGGGCGGACGGCACCACCTTCGCGCACGAGCACGCCGAGGTCACCGACGAGCAGGGCCGTCCGGCATTCGCCGTGCCCGGCTCGACCTTCGGACCCGAACTCGACGTGCACACGGAGTTCGACGGGCCCGGCATGTACCGGATCTGGTCACAGTTCCGGCTCGCCGACGGAACGCTGATCACCGCACCGTTCACCGTGAGGGCGGGCTGAGCGGACTCCATCAGACACCGCCCGGGCCGACTCCGGCCGTGAACCCGGTGAATTTCCCGGCGCGACCGGCCGCCCGCAACGGCTGTGCTGACAACCACTTCCCTGGAATGTGCCGACAACCACCTCCGCGACGCCCACCACCCGACGGGGATCCACCACCCGACAGGGACCCAATGATCCCGGAAAGGACACCACCGATGGAATTCCGAACAAGCACCGATCAGCGGATCGCCGATGCCCGTCCCACGCCGCAGCGCCGACCGGACGAACCCCTCGCCGGGGTCACCGCCCACGCCGCCCGCCGCGACCCGCAACCGGTCACCGGTCTGCGCGGGTGGAAGCCGTTCGTACGGCACTACGTGGAGATGGTGATCGCGATGCTGGCCGGGATGATCGTGCTCAACCCGCTGTGCTCCCGGGCGTTCGCGGCGGCGGGCGGGCCCGACCCGATGGCCGTACCGGAGATCGGCGCCCTGGTGATGGCCACCACCATGACGATCGGGATGTCGGTGTGGATGCGGATCCGCGGCCACGGCTGGGCCCCGATCGCCGAAATGGCCGCGGCGATGTATCTGCCGTTCCTCGTCCTGTTCCTACCGCTGTGGGCCGGGCTGATCACAGCAGGCGCCGTGTTCACCTGGGGCCACGTCCTGATGCTGCCCGCCATGGCAGCCGTCATGCTGCGGCGCCGGGCCGAGTACTCACACTGCTGAACCGCACCACCGAACCGCACACCGCGCGACCAACCTGACAACCATCTGTCCCACACGCTCGCAAACGGAGACTCCGATGTACGCCATTCACCCCGACCTCTCCCTCAAGCTGCACCACCAACGCCGCACCGAGATCGAGAACGGTGCGAGGACAACGCGAACCACGCGGCCCCGGCGCCTGCGGCGCTCGAAGCCGGCTCGCATCCCGGTCTGATCGGCGCGCGGTTGTCAGGGCCGGCCACGGCCGGCCCGCTGTCCCCGCCGTCCTCCCGAGTTTCCGGATCGACCCGCGGTGTCGGCGGCCTTGCCGCCGCGGCTGCCGGCCGCCGCTCCGATGCCGTCCAGGATCAGGTCGAGCCCGAAGTCGAACTCCTTACCGAAGTCGTATCCCGGCTGCATGACGTGCTCCCGGGTGAAGTCCAGCAGGTCCGGGTAAGCGTCGGCGTCGAAGAACTGCTCCATCATCGATGCGGCGGTGTCGGCGACCGTCCCCGGCCCGTGAATGGGCAGCGCAGTTTCGGACAGCGCGAACCCGAACACGTAACTGTCGATCAGCGCGTAGGCATGCGCGGTGAGCGTCATGGAGAATCCGGCCGCGCGGAGCGTCGCGATGAAGGCGTTGTGGTGCCGCAGCGTTGCGGGGCCGGGGTGCAGCCGCGACTGCAGCAGCGCGGTGGCCCACGGATGTTCGGCCAGCACCCGGCGGGCCGAGTGTGCGCGGCGCCGCATCTCGGTCCGCCAGTCTCCACCGGGTTGCGGCAGGTCGATCTGCCCGTACACGAGATCGACGATGCCGTCGACGATCTCGTCCTTGTTCGACACGTAGTGGTACACCGACATCGGCTTCACGCCCAATTCCTGGGCGAGCGTGCGGATGGTCAACGCCGTGATCCCTCCGGTGTCCGCCACCGCGATCGCGCCGGCAAGCACCCGGTTCCGGCTCAGGGGTTCGCGCACCCCGCCGGTCGCCGCTGCTGACACCGCGCCTCCACCCGAGCTGACCGTCGTACTTAGTACAGTAGCGCGGCCCTTCCGGTGCCGTCCCGCCGGCGGCTGGTGTTCGGCCGACTCCGTCCGGCAGCCCCTCGATCGCCCACCGTCGCCGTTCCGGGACATCACCCCTTTCGCCGCCGTACTTTGTACGATACAGTCACCTTACTTAGTAAGGGCGCCCGGCCGGGACGCCTCCCCCCATGCGAAGGATGAAAGACCATGCTTGACGCCACCGCCTCTTCCGACCCCCGCCTCGTGCGGACGGCCGACGCAGCGACCATGCGCGCGATCGTCCAGGACCGCTACGGCTCGGCCGACGTGCTGCGATCCGACACGATCGACCGCCCACGCATCGCCGACCACGAGGTCCTGCTCCGAGTCGCTGCCGCGGGTGTGGACCGCGGGACTCTGCACCTGCTGACCGGGACGCCATACCTGATGCGCTTCATCGGTTTCGGTGTGCGGGGGCCGAAGAACCGGGTGCCGGGGATCGACGTCGCGGGCACCGTCGTGGCGGTTGGCTCGGAAGTCACCAGGTTCGCCGTCGGTGACGAGGTCTTCGGGATGAGCCGCGGCGCCTTCGCCGAGTACGCCGCCGCCCGGGAGGACAAGCTGGCCCACAAGCCGGCGAGCATCTCCTTCGAGCAGGCCGCCGTCGTCGGCATCTCCGGTGGGACGGCACTGCAGGCGCTGACCGCCGGGCACGTGCAAAAGGGGCAACGGGTGCTGGTGATCGGCGCGTCCGGTGGGGTCGGCGGGTATGCGGTGCAACTGGCCAAGGCCGCCGGCGCCGAGGTCACCGGCGTGGCCGGTACCGGGAAGCTAGACCATCTGCGTGCTCTCGGCGCCGATCACGTCATCGACCACACGCGGGAAGATTTCGCGGACGGCACCCACCGCTACGACGTGATCATCGACATCGCCGGGAATCCGTCCCTGACCCGGCTGCGCCGCGCCCTCACCCGGACCGGCACCGCCGTGATCGTGGGCGGCGAGAGCAAGGGCCCCGTCACCGGCGGCATCGGCCGGCAGCTGCGCGCGGTGCTGCTCACCCCCTTCGTGTCGCAACGCCTGACGGGTCTGGCATCGAAGGAGCGGGCCGCCGACCTCGAGACCCTGGCCGGGCACATCACGGCCGGTCGGGTGCGGCCCAGCATCGACCGCAGCTACCCGCTCGATCAGGTGCCCGCAGCGCTCCGCGACCTCGCGGCCGGGAAGGTCAAGGGCAAGGTCGTCATCACCGTCTGACGATCGGAACCACCAGCGCGTGGCTGCGCACGAACGACGGAGATCTTCCCGCCACTGTCAACGTATAGCGGACCCCGGGGCTTGCGGCAAGACCCCGGGGGCGGCGCAGAATCGCCGGCCGAGGCGACCCGCAGCGGGTGCGGGTCGCCCGACGATCGGAGCCGACGACGTGAACGTGCTGGGCAGTAGCGTGTTCGACCTGCCGGAGAGCCTGCGCGCCAAACTGGAGCCGGCGCTCATTGCCCGGGACGAGGAGCAGTTCGCGGCGATCGCGGAGGCGCTCGAACAGTCGATCGCCGACCTGACCCGGCGCCTGCACGACGAGCGCCGATCACCCACCCGGCACGGCCAGGAGGCGATGGAGCGCGACCAGCAGATCCACCGGCTGACCGCGAGGCTCCGCACGCTGCAGCGGTTCGGCGTCGACCTGAGCCTCGGCCGCATCGTCGCCGCCGGGGATCCGGAGCCGGTCTACGTCGGCCGGCTCGGGCTCACCGACGGCGCCGGACGGCAGTTGCTCGTCGACTGGCGGACACCGGCCGCCGAGCCGTTCTTCGCGGCGACCCACGCGAACCCGATGGGCCTGACCAGTCGCCGCCGCTACCGCTGGTCCCGGCGCCGGATCACCGACTACTGGGACGAGGTGTTCACCCCTGACGGGTTCCGATCCCGCACGGCGCTGGACGACCAATCCGCGTTCATCGCCAGCCTGTCGGCCAGTCGATCGTCCCGGATGCGGGACGTGCTCGGCACCATCGCGACCGAGCAGGACGCCATCATCCGCGCCTCGTCCGACGGCGCGCTGATCGTGGACGGTGGACCGGGCACCGGCAAAACAGTTGTGGCGCTGCACCGGTCGGCGTACCTGCTGTACGCCGATCCGCGGCTGGGTCATCACCGGGGCGGCCTGCTGGTCATCGGGCCGCACCAGCCGTACCTCGCCTACGTCGCCGACGTGCTGCCGAGTCTCGGTGAGGAGGGCGTACAGACCTGCACCCTGCGGGACCTCGTCCCGCAGGGCGCGGCCGCGGCGGCGGAGACCGACCCGCGGGCCGCCGCATTGAAGTCGACGGCGCGGATGGTCGGTGCGATCGAGCGGGCGGTGCGGTTCTACGAGGAACCACCCAGGACGCCGCTCACGGTGGACACGCCCTGGACGGAGATCACCGTGACCGTCGATGACTGGGCCGACGCCTTCGATGCCGTCGAGGCCGGCACCCCGCACAACGAGGCACGCGAACAGGTCTGGGACCACCTGTTGACCCGGTTGACCGACCGGCAGGGCGGCGACGCCCCGGCCACTGCACTGCGAACGGCATTGCGCCGCAACGCCGATGTAATTGCTGCGGTGCACCGGGCGTGGCCGCTGATCGATGCGGCTGACCTGGTCGGCGACCTGTGGACGGTCCCGGCGTACCTGCGGCTGTGCGCGCCGTGGCTGAGCACCGGCGACATCGCCACCCTGCAGCGGACTGAACCACAGGCGTGGACGGTGGCCGATCTGCCCCTGCTCGACGCCGCCCGGCAGCGGCTCGGCGACCCGTCGGCGGCGGCCGTGCACCGGCGGCGCGAGCAGGAGGTTGCCGCGCGGCGTGGGGAGATGACGCACATCGCCGCGCACCTCATCGAGTCCGATGACAGCGAGATGGCCGTCATGTCGATGCTCCGCGGGGAGGATCTGCAGAGCAGCCTGATCGACGAGGACATCCTGCCCACCACCGATCCCGACCTGCTGGCCGGCCCGTTCGCGCACATCGTCGTCGACGAGGCTCAGGAACTCACCGACGCGGAGTGGCAGATGGTGTTGCAGCGCTGCCCGTCCCGCAGCCTCACCATCGTCGGTGACCGGGCGCAGGCGCGGCACGGGTTCGCCGAGACCTGGCCGGAGCGGTTGCGGCGCATCGGCCTCGACCGCATGACCCAGGCGACGCTCAGCATCAATTACCGCACCCCGCAGGAGGTGATGGCCGAGGCCGAACCCGTCATCCGCGCCGCACTGCCGGACGCCAATGTGCCGACGTCCATCCGCAGCACCGGAATTCCCGTCCTGCACGGAGCGGTTGCCGACCTGGACGCCATCCTCGACCGGTGGCTCGCCGAGAACGCCGACGGAATCGCCTGCGTCATTAGCGCTCGGGACGTCGCACCACCGGAACACAGTGCCGGGGAGCGGGTTCGGAGGCTCACCCCCGAGCTGGCGAAGGGACTCGAGTTCGACCTCGTCGTGGTGCTCGATCCGGATACGTTCGGTCCCGGCATCGAGGGCGCGGTCGACCGCTACGTCGCGATGACCAGGGCGACACAACGGCTCGTCGTGCTGACACAGCCTGACTGATCCCCGCGTCGGAACTCAGGTGCCGGCGCGTTAACCGGAGGTGGTTCAGACCGCGGCCGCCGCGGCCTGCAGTTCGGCCCCGTCCACGACGTCGTGTGCAGATACTGCACCCGCACGCGCCTCAGAGGTTCGCTGTAGCGGCCGCGCGCGACACCGTGCGAGTCAGGGGGTTGACCAAAGCGGATGCATCGATACGTGGGCAGAACAACGTCACGGACGAGCACATCGCCGAGAATTCCGATCCGGGGTATTGCCCGGCCTCTCTAACTGAACACTGCCTGCCGGAATTCCTCCCGTTCTCGGCAGGCGCCCCTGATCCGCTCGAGTTCCTCGGTACTGCAGTCGAGGTCGTACACGTCACGGATGAACTCGGGCAGGTCCGGTCGGTAATCGTGCGCCCAGGCGCGGTATTCGCCCTGGATCTGCGCGTTCTTCATGTCGATGAGGCTCTGGTAGAAGGTGGTCAACAACCGCCAATGCATCGACGGCGGGATGCCGCGCGGCGACCGTCCGGGGATCTCCATCATCCGTGGGCGGTGTGGACCGAGCCATGCCGGCCGTCGGTTGATCAGGCTGGGGCCGAATTTCGTGACGCCGTCATTGTCATGACTGAGCAACACGTAACGGACGTGTTCTTTCTGGTCCTCACCGAGTGCGCAGAACTGCTCGTAATCGTTGACGACCGCTATCAGGCTCTTGTCGACATCGGGCCGAGGCGGGCCGGTCACCTGGTGCATCCACCTGCTGCCCTCCGGCGTCCCGATCCACAGGGCCCGGTCGATGCCGAGTGCCTGCAAACCCAGTGTGCCCCAGCCGATCAGCACGTCCTGGCTGGTCAGCGCGCCCAGCGATTCGCCGAACAACACCACCTTCGGCCTGCGCTCCGGTGGCATCTCGCGCACCCGCTCGAAGATGCGCAGCCAGAGCAGGCGATTCTGCTCACGCGCGTCCTGCACCTTGCCCAGCGACAGTGGGGAGGGGCGTTTGGAGTACTGCAATGTCACGCTCGCCACGTCCCCGAGCGTCAGGTACTGCACGCACGCGACGGCGACGTAATTGACGTATCCCGTGCCGGTCGGCGAGATCAGCATGAGCAGTGATCGCGACCAGGCATCGGTGCGGTCCATCTCGGCGAGAGCCAGTTCCACCCGGTCGGTCGCGGTCGGCGCGCTGTCCAGGCCGACGAACACCTCGATGGGCGTCGCGCGGGCGTCCCGCTGCATGACGGTGGAGATGGACAGTTCGGGTCGCGGCTTGCCCAGGATCTCCGCCGGCATGTCCGGCATCGGCTCGGGACGCACATAGGTGATCGCATGGCGCCGGCCCTCACGACCCAACGAATCCCAGGACACCAGGCTGGCCGGGTCACCGCTGACCATGGGGTTCGTCCACCGGCCGGCGGCCGACCGGTCCACACCCTCCTCGAAGGTGGTGGTCCCGGCCTCGACGTCGCGCATCGCCTTGCCCCACAGGGCGTGCGTACCGGAGCCGACGGCGGACGCCATCGCCGCATGGCTCGCGCGGCGCCAGAACACCTCCGATCCGGGCAGGTGTCTGCTGCCCACCGCGCCGAGCTGCCGGGCCAGCCAGCCCTCACCGGCGGCGACCCCGGCCAGCCCGAGGACGATGCCCATCCCCGCGGCCAGCCCGGCGACCGGACTGGCCGCCGCCGGATCCTTGGCGTGCTCGGGCGGGCTCTCCTGCTGGCGTAACCGCTCGACGACGGCGGAGGTCACCAGGCCGACCGGCACACTCACCGGCAGCCGCGCGATCCGCCCGTGGGCCCCGACAGCCCTGTCCAGCCTGCTGATCGCCATCTGGGCGCCGCTGAGCAGGGTGGCTCCGGTGCCGGTGACGGCCATCCGCAAACCGAACTGCCGGACCAGCGCGCGTCCCTGGGTGTCGTCGTCGCGGAACCGGAACAGCGCGGCCACCCCGGCACCGATCGGCACGGCCAGTGCGTCGACCACTGCGATGGCGACCCTCCGTCGCTGCGCAAGCGACCAGGAGTCGGGGAACGGCAGCACCCCGACCAGGGCGGTGGCGGCGATCTCCAGCACGTCCTGGGCCACCACCGACAGCACGTACTGGCTGGCTGTGACGAGCCCGGTGATGATGCCCTGATCGAGCCAGGTCCGCTCGGACAGCGAACGCGCGAACGTTGCCGGCACCGCCGACGAGGCGACCACCAGACCGACCTGCGATCCGCGTCCGACGATCTCCGTCTCGCCCACCGGCGCCTCCCTCGGTTTCCGTTTTGCGACAGTTTCATCGGATCCGCAGCGAGCCGCCATTCCAGCAGCGCCGGCCGGTGTCTCGAAAACGTGAAAACCCGGGCCCTGAGCGTTGAGTTTCCGTCAAAACCCAGGGCGGGCGGCGGATCCGGGCTTTGGATGGATCCCGGCGGTCGAGTCTGCGGCCGCCGTGGTGTGTCCCTGCCGAGAGGTTCGTGGTGTCCGATCTTGTATTCGTCGTGCTGACGGTGGCGTTGTTCGCCGTCGTCGTGCTGGTCGTCCGGGGACTGGAGCGGTTGTGAACGCCCGACCCGACTGCCGGAGGCTCCGATGAGCTGGGTGAACCTAGCCGGCGTCGTGCTGGCCGTCGTGCTGATCGGTTACCTGTTGGTGGCCCTGGTGTTCCCGGAACGGTTCTGACATGGGCACCACGACCGCAGGGGTGCTGTTCATCGTGTCGCTCGTGCTAGCCCTGGCACTGGCGTACCGCCCGCTGGGCGACCACCTGGTCCGGGTGCTCACCCCGACCCGGCACAGCCGGGTCGAGCGCGGCATCTACCGCGTGGTGGGCGTCGACCCCGACGGTGAGCAGTCGTGGGGTGCCTACGCGCGCAGCGTGCTGGCCTTCGCCGCCGTATCCGTCCTGCTGCTCTACGGCCTGCAGCGACTGCAGGACCATCTGTGGCTCTCCCTCGGCCTGCCGGCGGTGGCTGCGGATCAGGCGTGGAACACGGCGATCAGCTTCGTCACCAACACCAACTGGCAGTCGTACTCCGGCGAGTCGACGATGGGCTATCTGGTGCAGGCGGCCGGGCTGGCCGTGCAGAACTTCGTGTCCGCAGCGGTCGGTATCGCGGTGGCCGCGGCCCTGGTCCGCGGGTTCGCCCGCCGGGGCACCGATCGGCTGGGCAATTTCTGGGTGGACCTGATCCGGATCGTGCTGCGGCTGCTGCTGCCGCTCGCCGCGGTCGCTGCCGTGCTGCTGATCGCCGGGGGCGTGGTGCAAAACCTGTCCAGCGGCGTCGATGCGACCACCCTGGCCGGCAGCACCCAGCAGCTGACCGGCGGGCCGGTGGCCGGCCAGGAGGCCATCAAGGAGCTGGGCACGAACGGCGGCGGCTTCTACAACGCCAACAGTGCGCACCCGTTCGAGAACCCCACGTCGTGGACGAACTGGCTGGAGATCTTCCTGCTGCTGCTGATCCCGTTCTCGCTGCCCCGGACCTTCGGCCGCATGGTCGGCGACAACCGTCAGGGCTACGCCATTCTCGCCGTGATGGCGACGCTGGCGATGACCAGCGTCGTGCTGGTGAACCTCTTTCAGATCGCGCACGGCGGCACCGTGCCGATGGCGGTCGGTGCCGCGACGGAAGGCACCGAAACCCGTTTCGGCGTACCGCAATCCGCCACGTTCGCGGCGGCGACCACGCTCACCTCCACCGGCGCGGTGAACTCCTTCCACGACTCGTACACCGCGCTGGGCGGCGGCGTGCTCATGGTCAACATGATGCTGGGCGAGGTGGCGCCGGGCGGGGTGGGGTCGGGCCTGTACGGAATGCTGGTGCTGGCCGTGGTGACCGTGTTCATCGCCGGACTGATGGTCGGCCGCACCCCCGAGTACCTGGGCAAGAAGATCGGCTCACGGGAGATCAAGTTCGCGTCCCTGTACTTCCTGGTGACCCCGCTCGTCGTCCTGGTCGGCACGGCAGCCGCCTTCGCCACCGGCAACAGCGACACCTCACTGAACACCGGCCCGCACGGCCTTTCCGAGGTGCTGTACGCGTTCACCTCCGCCGGCAACAACAACGGATCCGCCTTCGCCGGCATCGGCGTCAACACCCCGTGGTGGAACACCGCACTGGGGGTGGCGATGATGCTCGGCCGGTTCCTGCCGATCGTGTTGGTGCTGGGGCTCGCCGGATCCCTTGCGGCACAGCAACCCACACCGGCCTCGGTCGGCACCTTGAAGACTTATCAACCCCTGTTCGTGGGCATGCTCGTCGGCGTCACCGTGGTGCTCGTCGCCCTGACCTACCTGCCCGCGCTCGCCTTGGGCCCGTTGGCCGAAGGGCTCTAGGAGACCAGCATGACCATCCTCACGTCGGACGGGCCGTCCGCGACCGCGCCCAGCGAGCCCCGTCGACGGGCCGCTGCCGGGCTGCTCGACCCAGCACAGATGATCCGGTCGCTGCCGGACGCGCTGCGCAAGCTCAACCCGGCCACCCTGTGGCGCAACCCGGTGATGTTCCTGGTGGAGATCGGATCGGTGTTCACCACCGTCCTGGCGATCGCCTCCCCGTCGGTGTTCGCCTGGGCGATCACCGCCTGGCTGTGGCTCACCGTGCTGTTCGCGAACCTGGCCGAGGCGGTGGCCGAGGGGCGAGGCAAGGCCCAGGCGGAATCGCTGCGGCGGGCCAAGCAGGACACCGTCGCCCGGCGGCTGACCGGGTGGCGACCGGGGTCGACGTCGGCCACCGAGACCGCCGTAGCAGCAACGGAGCTGACCGTCGACGACATCGTGCTGGTGGAAGCCGGGCAGGTCGTTCCCGGTGACGGCGACGTCGTCGAGGGCATCGCCAGCGTCGACGAATCGGCGATCACCGGCGAATCCGCACCGGTCATCCGGGAATCCGGCGGTGACCGATCGGCCGTCACGGGCGGCACCAAGGTGCTGTCCGACCGGATCGTCGTGCGCATCACCCAGCGGCCGGGCGAAAGTTTCCTCGACCGGATGATCGGCCTGGTCGAGGGCGCAAACCGGCAGAAGACACCGAACGAGATCGCGCTGAACATCCTGCTCGCCTCGCTGACGATCGTGTTCCTGCTCGCGGTCGCCACCCTGCAGCCGATGGCGATCTATTCCAAGGAACAGAATCCGGCGGCCGCCGACACGGCGGCACTCGGTTCGTCCGGACTGACCGGAATCGTGCTGGCGGCCCTGTTGGTGTGCCTGATCCCGACGACCATCGGCGCGCTGCTGTCGGCGATCGGCATCGCGGGCATGGACCGGTTGGTTCAACGGAACGTGCTGGCCATGTCCGGTCGAGCCGTTGAGGCGGCCGGTGACGTCAACACGCTGCTACTGGACAAGACCGGCACCATCACGCTGGGCAACCGGCAGGCCAGCGATTTCGTTCCGGTGCAGGGGATTTCCCTGCAGGAGCTGGCCGACGCGGCGCAGCTGTCCAGTCTGGCCGACGAAACCCCCGAGGGGCGCTCCATTGTCGTGTACGCCAAGACCGAATACGGCCTGCGGGAGCGTCACCCGGGCGAGTTGACCGGGGCGAAGTGGGTCGGGTTCTCCGCGCAGACCCGGATGTCCGGAGTGGACCTGGAGGTACCGGGAGGCGTGCGGAGCATCCGCAAGGGCGCTGCCGGCGCTGTGATGTCGTGGGTCCGGGACAACGGCGGCCGGGTGCTGTCCACGATCGGCCCGCTGGTCGACGGCATCAGCGCCAGCGGCGGCACGCCGCTCGTCGTCGCCGAGATGGAAACCGGACAGCCGGCCCGCGCGCTGGGCGTCGTCCACCTCAAGGATGTGGTCAAGACAGGGATGCGCGAGCGGTTCGACCAGATGCGCCGGATGGGCATCCGCACGGTGATGATCACCGGCGACAATGCCCTCACCGCGAGGAGTATCGCCCAGGAGGCCGGCGTCGACGATTTCCTGGCCGAGGCCACCCCCGAGGACAAGATGGCGCTGATCCGCAAGGAGCAGGCGGGTGGCCGGTTGGTCGCGATGACCGGCGACGGAACCAACGACGCTCCCGCGCTCGCGCAGGCCGATGTCGGGGTGGCGATGAACTCGGGCACGTCGGCAGCCAAGGAAGCCGGCAACATGGTCGACCTCGATTCCGACCCCACCAAGCTGATCGAGATCGTCGAGATCGGCAAGCAACTGCTCATCACCAGGGGGGCACTGACCACGTTCTCGATCGCCAACGACGTCGCGAAGTACTTCGCGATCATCCCGGCCATGTTCACGGCGGTGTACCCGAGCCTGGATGCGCTGAACATCATGCGGCTGTCCAGCCCGACGTCGGCGATCCTGTCCGCGGTGATCTTCAACGCGATCATCATCGTGGCGCTGATTCCGCTTGCCCTGCGCGGAGTCCGGTACACCCCCGGCGACGCGTCGGCCCTGTTGCGGCGCAACCTGCTGGTTTACGGGCTCGGCGGCATCATCACCCCGTTCGTCGGCATCAAGCTCATCGACCTCGTCGTCTCTCTGATTCCTGGGATCTCCTGATGCGACTTCCTACCTGGCTGTCCAATCACCTCGCCGCACTGCGTGCCCTGCTGGTGCTGACGGTGCTGCTCGGGGTCCTCTACCCGCTCGCACTGCTCGTCGTCGCCCAGATCCCCGGCCTGAAGGACAACGCCGACGGATCACTGCTGCGCTCCGGCGACACCGTGGTCGGCAGCAGCCTGATCGGCCAGTCCTTCACCGATGCCGACGGCGCACCTCTCGTGCAGTACTTCCAGTCCCGGCCGTCGGCGGGCGGATACGACCCACTGGCGAGCGGTGCGACCAATCTCGGTCCGGAAAGCGTGGTCGACACGCTGCCGGACGCGGCCGCGCAGGACACCGGCACCCCGAGCCTGCTGACCGAGGTGTGCACCCGCAGCCGGGACATCGGCCGGCTCGAGGGCGTCGACGGCAGCCGGCCCTACTGCACGGCTGACGGCGTGGGTGCGGTGTTGTCGGTCGTCCGCGCCGACGGGCTGACCGGCCGGGTGGTCCGGGTGGTCAGCGTGAACCAGGCCTGCCCGGCCCGGCCCTTCGTCGAGCGGTACGAGGGTGTGGCCGTGGAATGCGCAACGCCGGGTGACATCCCCGCCGGAGTGATCACTCCCGTCCGCGGCGACGCACCGGCCGATCCGGTGGTCCCCGCCGACGCGGTCACCGCCAGCGGCAGCGGGCTGGACCCGCACATCAGCCCCGCATACGCCGCGCTGCAGGCACCCCGGGTGGCCCGGGAGCGCGGCGTGGACCCGGCCGCCGTCACCGCACTGATCGAGGCGAACACCTCCGGCCGGACGCTCGGCTTCCTCGGCGAACCGACGGTCAACGTGCTCGAGCTGAACGTCGCACTCGATCAGCGGTACCCCTTCCCGGCACGCGCCTAAGGTGACGGCGGGGTCACCGAACAGGCTTGAGGCGCGGCGAACACGGGACGGGAGGTGACGACGATGACCACACGTGGCCGGTTGCGCGTGTATCTCGGCGCGGCCCCCGGCGTCGGCAAGACGTACAAGATGCTGGAGGAGGGCCACCGCCGCCTGGAACGCGGCACCGACGTGGTCGTCGGCTTCGTCGAGAGCCACGGCCGGCCGCTCACCGAGGCGCTGCTGGACGGTCTGGAGGTCGTGCCGCGCCGCGTCGTCGCCTACCGCGACACCGGCTTCGCCGAGATGGACCTCGACGCGGTCCTGGCCCGGCGGCCGCAGGTGGCGCTGGTCGACGAGCTGGCGCACACCAACGTGCCCGGGTCCCGGCACGAGAAGCGTTGGCAGGACGTGGACGAACTGCTCGGCGCCGGCATCACGGTGATCACCACGGTGAACATCCAGCACCTGGAGTCGCTCAACGACGTCGTCGCGGAGATCACCGGTGTGCCACAGCGGGAGACGGTGCCCGACGAGGTGGTCCGCCGGGCGGACCAGATCGAACTGGTCGACATGACCCCCGAGGCGCTGCGCCGGCGGATGGCGCACGGCAACATCTATGCGCCCGACAAGGTGGACGCCGCGCTGAGCAACTACTTCCGGGTCGGGAACCTCACCGCCCTGCGCGAGCTCGGCCTGCTGTGGCTGGCCGACAAGGTCGACGACCAGCTCGACCGGTACCGGGCCGACCACCACATCACCGACACCTGGGAGGCCAGGGAACGCGTCGTCGTGGCCCTGTCCGGCGGGCCCGAGGGGGACACCCTGATCCGCAGGGCCGCCCGGATCGCCGACCGCACGAAGGGCACCGACCTGGTCGCCGTGCACATCGCCCGCGCCGACGGGCTGACCGGTGCCGGACCGGTGCACCTCGCGCGCCAACGCACCCTGGTGGAGAGCCTGGGCGGCACCTACCACCAGGTGATCGGCACCGACACCCCCACTGCCCTGCTGGATTTCGCCCGCGGGGTGAACGCCACTCAACTCGTGCTCGGCGCCAGCAGGCGCGGCCGCTTCGCGCAGCTGTTCTCCCCCGGCGTCGGCGTCACCACGACCTCCGGTTCAGGCGCGATCGACGTCCATCTGGTCACCCACGAGCAGGCCGACACCAACGTTCGCGAACACCGGTTCGCCTGGGGCGGCGCGCTCACGCCGCGGCGCCGGCTCGCCGGCTTCGCGCTGGCCCTGGTCGGCATGCCGGTGCTCACGTTCCTGCTCACCCTGCTCCGCGGAGATCTGAGCCTGCCCAGCGACATCCTCGCCCTGTTGCTGGGTGTCGTCGGGGTGGCGCTGGTCGGCGGACTGCTCCCCGCGCTCGTGGCGGCCGTCGCCGGGTTCCTGCTGCTGAACTACTTCTTCGTTCCGCCGCTGCACCAGTTCACCATCGCGCAGGGCGAGAACCTGCTCGCGCTGCTGGCGTTCCTGCTGGTGGCCGTCGCGGTCAGCCTGGTGGTCGACCTGGCCGCCCGGCGAACCGGGCAGGCGGCCCGCGCGCAGGCGGAGGCTGCGACGCTGTCCGCGCTGGCCGGCAGCGTGCTCCGCGGTGAGCGGCCGCTGCCGGCGCTGCTGGACCAGGTTCGGGAAACCTTCGGGCAGGACAGCGTCACCCTGCTGGAACGGGTGCCCGGCACAGGTGACGGTCCCGGCGTGCGCCAGCAGCCGTCGGCGTGGCGGGTGGCCGCCTGCGTCGGCGGAATGCCGTGCTCGGCACCGGGTGACGGCTCGGTGGACGTGCCGATCGACGCCGACCTGACGCTGGCCCTGCGCGGGCCGATCCTGGCCGCCGCGGACCGCCGGGTCCTGGAGGCGTTCGCCGCCGAGGCTGCCGTCGCGCTGCGCCAGGAGCGACTCACCGAGCAGGCCGCCGAGCTGCGCCAACTGGCCGAGGTGGACCGGTTGCGCACCGCCCTGCTCACCGCGGTGAGCCACGACTTCCGCACCCCGCTGGCGGTGGCCAAGGCCGCGGTCACCAGCCTGCGCAGCCCGGACGTCACGTTCGATCCCGACGACCAGGCCGAGCTGCTCGCCACCGCGGAGGAGTCCCTCGACCGGCTCAGCCGGTTGGTGGAGAACCTGCTGGACATGAGCCGGCTGCAGGCCGGAGGCATGGCGATCCACCGGCAGCCGATCAGCGTCGTCGAACTGATCCCACGGGCCATCGACGATCTCGGTGACCTCGGTCGCGGCGTCACGATCCGGGAGGCGGACGACGTGCCGGACGTCTCCGTGGACGCCGCGCTGCTGGAACGGGTGCTGGCCAACCTGATCGCCAACGCCATCCGGTACAGCCCGCAGGACCAGCCTCCGACCGTCACGGTCAGCCGGCACGACGACCGGGTGGAGGTGCGGGTCGTCGACCACGGCCCCGGCATCCCCGTCGACGACTACGACCAGGTGTTCCTGCCGTTCCAACGGCTCGGCGACACCGACAACACCACGGGCCTGGGGCTCGGGCTGGCGCTGTCCCGGGGGCTCACCGAGGCCATGGGCGGCACGCTGTCCCCCGAGAGCACGCCCGGTGGCGGGCTGACGATGACGATCGCCCTGCCGATCGACGACGTGGACCCCGCCCCCCTGCCCGACGGCGAGCTGGCCGATCCGGTGCTCCTCGCCGAGCTCGAGGACCGGGCTCACCAGCACCAGGGCTCAGGCACGTGAACAGTCGCGCACCGGGCAGCGGCGCATCCGGCGGCGGGCAGGGCCCGGCCTCCACACCCGGAACGGCACCGGCGCCCGCACCGCCGAAGATCCGCATCCTCGTCGTCGACGACGAGCCACACCTGTTGCGGGCATTGCGGATCAACCTGACCGCCCGCCGGTACGACGTCGACACCGCCGACGACGGCGAGGGCGCCTTGCGGGCCGCGGCCACCCGCCCGCCCGACCTGGTCGTGCTCGACCTCGGACTGCCGGACCTTGACGGGGTGGACGTCATCACGTCGCTGCGCAGCTGGACGGCCGTCCCGATCATCGTGCTGTCGGGTCGCGCCGGCAGCTCCGACAAGGTCCACGCCTTGGACGCGGGTGCTGACGACTACGTGACGAAGCCGTTCAGCCTGGAGGAGCTGCTGGCCCGCATCCGGGCCGTCACCCGCCGCCGCGGACCCGCGGACGCCAGCACCGTCGCCATCGGCGAGTACGTGATCAACCTGACCGACCGGACGATCCGGTCCGCCGCCGGCGAGCCTCCGCATCTGACCCGAACCGAGTGGCAGCTGCTGGAGATCCTCGCCGCGAATCCCGGCAAGCTGATCACCCAGACCAGCCTGCTGCAGCAGGTCTGGGGCCCCGGCTACGAGACGCAGACCAACTATCTGCGCCAGTACATGGCCCACCTGCGGCGCAAGCTCGAGCCGAATCCTGCTCATCCCCGGCACCTGCTGACCGAACCGGGCATGGGCTACCGCTTCGCGGGTTGACCCGGCTTCCGGCGGCCCCACAGCGACCACCGGGACTGTGCCGTGCCGGCCGGTCCCGGACCGGCCGGCACGGCAGTGCCATCAGAGGGACTGCAGAAGCTTCTGCATCTCGGTGATCTCGGCGGTCTGGCTTGTTGTGATCGACTCGGCCAGGGCCAGGGCATCGGGGTTCATGCCGCCCGCGATCTCGGTGTCGGCCATCTCGATGGCGCCCTGATGATGCATGATCATCATCTCGAGGAACATCCTGTCGAAGGCGGCGCCGGACGCGGCACCGAGCTGCTGCATCTGCTCGTCGGTCATCATCCCCGGCATCGACATCCCGCCGTCGGTCGAACCCTCCGAGACCTCCGACGAACCGCCGTGGTCCATGCCGCCGTGGTCCATGCCGCCCATGGAGTCCGATGCCTCGGACGAGGTGGACATCGCGGCGCCCCAGGCGGTCAGCCAGGACTGCATCTGTTCGATCTCCGGGCCCTGCGCCGCCTTGATCCGTGCCGCGAGGTCCTTCACCTGCTGGCTCGCCGCCCGGGTCGCGGCCAGGTCCGCCATCTCGATGGCTCCCTGGTGATGAACGATCATGGACTGCGCGAACGTCAGGTCGGTGGCGTTGTGTTCGGTGCTGACCACACCTGCCGCGGACGCGGACGGGGAGGGCGCGGTCGATTCGGATGCCACCGAGCCGGACATCATTCCGGTGGCGCCGGTGGTGCCGGTGGTGCCGGTGCTTGCCGCCGTGGTTGCGGCGGCCGTGCTGCCGGCGGCCGGCTGGCTGCTGTCTGTGTTGCCGCAGGCTGCGAGGGTGAAGACGAGCGCGGCAGCCGCGACCGCGGCGCCGGATCGGGTGATGGTGTGCATGCGAGTGTGCTCCTGAGAGTCGTTGAGGAGAAACGGGAGTGGGCATACCGGCAACGACGAGGGCGCGGCGGAACCGCACCCGGCGCCGGCGAACGCTCTAGACCCGGATCACTTGCAGCGACACCCGTGGCCACCCGGGCGGCGGACCGCGCCGGCGCACGCCGGTGACGGCCACGACGGCGAGCCGGCCGGATCCCACCGCCGGCAGTCGGCCGCGTCGCCGCAGCAGGGCGGACAACAGCGCCACCCCGCCGACGGCGAGGAAGAGGATGCAGGCGGCCATCGCCGAGTGCCCGCCCACCGGGCCGCCGGGCGCAGCCACCGCCGCAGCGGCCGCTCCCGGAGGCACTGCCGCAACGGCCGCGCTGCCGACACCGGTCGCGCCGGCTGCACTGTCCCGACCGTCGACGGCGACCATCGCCGGTTCACCCGGGAGACCGGCCGTCATCCTGGACATCTCGTGCCCCGCAGACCCGCCGTGCGCGGCTGGGCCCGTCATCGGCAGCGCGCCGTGCCCGGCTCCGGCGTCGTGGGCGGTGAGCGCGTGCATCCCGAAGATCCCGGCCAGCACCGCGCCGAGCAGCAGCAGGCGGGCGGCTGACCGCAAGTGCCGTTGCCCCGTCCGCCGCACCCGACCATTCTTCCCTTCACCGCCGGGGGGCAAGCGGTCCCGCCCCGGCGGTGCCCGGAACGGATGCGATTCCGAAGGATGCGATGGGCCCGGATGGACCGGAGCGGCGGCGACCGGAACGGCGCTCATACCGATGACGGCGCCGGCCGCTCGGACCTGGCCGGCTCCACTCTCGTGGGCACCGCCGGTAGCGCAAGCCGCTTGAGCAGCAGCGCGTTCACGGCGACGATGAGGCTGGACCCGGACATGGTCAGGGCCGCGATCTCGGGCCGGAGCACCAACCCGAACCCCGGTTCGAAGACGCCTGCGGCAATCGGCAGCGCGATCGCGTTGTACCCGATGGCCCACCCCAGGTTCTGCCGCATCTTCCGGAGCGTGCCGCGACCGATCCGCAGCGCGACCGGCACATCCAGCGGGTCGGACCGCATCAGCACGATGTCTGCGGTCTCGATGGCGACGTCGGTGCCGGCGCCGATCGCAATGCCGACATCGGCCTGCGCCAGGGCGGGGGCGTCGTTCACCCCGTCACCGACCATCGCGACCCGCCGGCCCGCCGACTGCAGCGCCTTGACCTTCGCCGCCTTGTCCCCAGGCAGAACCTCGGCGATCACCTCGTCGATACCCAGATGGTCGGCGATCCGCCGTGCGGTGGCCTCGTTGTCCCCGGTGAGCATGACGACCCGGACCCCGGTGTCGTGCAGCGCGGCCACGGCTGCCGCGGCGGTGTCCCGCGGCGCGTCGGCCATTGCGATCACCCCGGCGGCCCGCCCGTCGACGGCGACGAACACCGCGGTGCGGCCGGCGGCGGACAGTTCGTCGCGCCGGGTGGCCAGCGCACCGAGCTCGACGTTTTCCTGCGCCATCAGCCGGCGGTTGCCCACGACAATCCGGCGCCCGTCGACCGTTGCCGCGGCACCGTGCCCGGAGATACTGCGGAACCCGCTGGCGGGCAACCGCTCTGCACCGAGCTCGCCGGCGTACCGGACCACGGCTGCGGCCAGCGGATGCTCCGATTCCCGTTCTACCGCGGCGGTCAGGCGCAACAGTTCCCGCTCAGCGATCCCGTTGACGATGACGTCGGTGACCTCGGGGGCACCCTTGGTGAGGGTGCCGGTCTTGTCCATCACCACGGTGTCGACCCGGGCCGCGGTCTCCAACGCGGTGGCGTTCTTGAACAGCACGCCCCGTTGTGCGCCGAGACCGGTCCCGACCATGATCGCGGTCGGCGTGGCCAGGCCCAGGGCGTCCGGGCAGGTGATCACCACGACGGTGATGGCGAACAGCAGCGCCATCTGGACGCCCGCCCCGACGGCCAGCCAGACCGCGAAGGTCAGGCCGCCGCCGATCAGCGCCACCAGCACCAGCCAGAACGCGGCCCGGTCCGCGAGCCTTTGCCCGGGTGCCTTGGAGTTCTGCGCCTCCTGCACGAGGGCGACGATCTGCGCGAGCGCGGTGTCCGCGCCCACCTTGGTGGCCCGCACCCGAAGGGTGCCCGAGACGTTCACCGATGCCCCGATGACCTGCGTGCCAGGCTCTTTCGCCACCGGGAGGGACTCGCCCGTCACCATCGACTCGTCGACCTCGGACTCGCCTGCTTCGACGTCACCGTCGACGGCGATCTTCGAACCGGGGCGCACCAGCAGCAGGTCACCCACTCGAACGTCACCCGTGGCGACCTCGACCTCTCGGCCGTCGCGCAGCACCACCGCCTTCGGCGGTGCCAGTTCGAGCAGCGTCCGGATGGCGTCGTTGGCGCCGCCGCGAGCGCGCATCTCGAACCAGTGCCCGAGCAGCACGAACGCGGTGAGAACCGTTGCGGCCTCGTAGAACACCTCGCCACCGCCGGTCACGGTCACTCCGACGCTGTACAGCCAGCCGGCACCGACGCCCACGGCGACCAGCACCATCATGTCCAGCGTCCGGGCCTTCAACGCCCGGACGGCGCCGTCGAAGAAGATCCACGCCGAGTAGAAGATCACCGGCAGCGACAGCAGCAGCGAGAACACATCATCGCGGAGCCCGAACGGCGCCGGGACGGTGAACCCGAACACCTCACGGCCGATCGGCGAGAACAGCAGCACCGGGACCGACAGGATCGCAGCGACCAGGAACCGGTTCCGCATGTCGCGGATCATGTCGTCCATCGACATCCCGCCGTGGTGGCCGCCGTGCCCCATCGAGTCCTGCGGGCTCAGCGCGGACCCGTGCCCGTCCCCGGCATCGGCGTCATGCCCGGGCCCCTCGCACGCGGGCTCGGCCATCGGGTCACAGACATGGTCCGGCACCGACTGCCCGGCGCAGTGGTACCCGCAGTCCCGGACCCACCCGGTCAGTTCGCCGACGCTGGTCCGGGCGGGGTCGTAGGTGACGGTCGCGGTCTGCGAGACCGGGTTGGCGTCCACCGCGACGACCCCGGGGCGGTGCGTCAGCACTGCCTCGGTGACTGCCGCGGAGGACGCCCAGTGCACGCCGGACACTTCGATCACGGTGGTGGTGTGTGCGGTGCTGGCCATCGTCGTTCCCTTCCTGGAGGGTGCGGAGGCGGTCGGCCGGTTCGGCTCAGCGGCCCGCGGTGACCGCGGTGCGCCGGGTTGCCGGAACCGGTTCGGCGGCGGGTTGCAGGGAGACGGCGCGGAACCGGCGCAGCCGCAGGCTGTTCGAGACGACGAACACCGACGAGAACGCCATCGCTGCGCCGGCGATCAGCGGGTTGAGCAGGCCGGCCATCGCCAGTGGGATGGCGGCGACGTTGTAGGCGAACGCCCAGAACAGATTGCCCTTGATGGTTCTCAGGGTGCGGCGGGACAGCCGGATCGCGTCCACGGCGGTCCGCAGGTCGCCGCGCACCAGGGTCAGGTCGGAGGCCTCGATGGCCACGTCCGTGCCGGTGCCCATGGCGATGCCGAGGTCGGCCTGGGCGAGGGCGGCCGCGTCGTTGACGCCGTCACCGACCATGGCGACCACCCGACCCTCCTTCTGCAGGTCGGCGACCGTGGCGACCTTGTCGGCCGGCATGACCTCCGCGATGACGTCGGCGGCGTCGATGCCGACCTCCGCGGCGATTGCCCTTGCCGCGGCGGCGTTGTCCCCGGTCAACAGGATCGGTCGCAGGCCCAGCCCGCGCAGTTCGGAGATCGCCTGCGCACTTGTCGCTTTCACGGTGTCGCCGACGACCAGCAGGCCGCGGATCTGACCGTCCCACGCGACGGCGATGACGGTTCGGCCGGCCGACTCGGCGGCGCGACGCGCCTGGTCCAGCTCGGCGGGCAGCGTCTGCGACCACTCCTGGGCCAGCCACGACACCCGGCCGGCGGCGATGGCGTGCCCGTCGACCACGCCGTGAACGCCGAGGCCCTGGGTGGACGCGAACGACTCCACCGCCGGGAGCTGACCCACTCGTTCCCGGGCACCGGCGACGACGGCCACGGCGATCGGGTGCTCGGAGGCGTCCTCCAGGGCGCCGCCGAGGCGCAGCAGCTCCGCACCGTCGACCCCGCGGGCCGGGATCACGTCGAGCAGCTGCATCCGGCCGGTGGTGACGGTGCCGGTCTTGTCCACCACAATGGTGTCGACCCGGCGGGTGGATTCCAGGATCTGCGGGCCCTTGATCAGGATGCCCAGTTGCGCGCCGCGGCCGGTGCCGACCAGCAGCGCGGTCGGCGTGGCCAGCCCGAGGGCGCACGGGCACGCGATGATCAGCACCGCGACGGCCGCGGTGAACGCCGCCTCCGCCCCGGCACCCGTCGCCAGCCAGAACACCAGGGTGGCCGCCGACAGTGCGATGACCACGGGCACGAACACCGCCGACACCCGGTCGGCGAGCCGCTGCACCGGTGCCTTGCCGGACTGCGCCTGCTCCACCAGCAGCGCCATCTGCGAAAGCTGGGTGTCGGAGCCGACCCTCGTGGCGCGGACCACCAGCCGGCCGCCGGCGTTGACCGTGGCGCCCGCGACGAAATCGCCCGGGCCGACCTCGACCGGCACCGGCTCACCGGTCAGCAGGCTGGCGTCGACCGCCGAGACACCGTCGACGACGACGCCGTCGGTGGCGATCTTCTCCCCGGGCCGGACGAGAAACTCGTCACCGACCACCAGTTCCTCGACCGGTAACCGCAGTTCGCGCCCACTGCGGAGCACGCCGACGTCTTTCGCGCCCATGTCCAGCAGCGCGCGCAGGGCCGCGCCGGACTGCTTCTTGGCACGGGCCTCGAAGTAGCGTCCGGCCAGGATGAAAACGGTGACCGCGGCCGCGACCTCGAGGTAGATCTCGTTCGCTCCGGCACCCGGTTCAGGCAGCAGCCGGAACGTCATCCGCATGCCCGGCATGCCGGCCTCACCGAAGAACAGGGCATACAGCGACCAGCCGAAGGCGGCGAGCACGCCGACGCTGATCAGCGTGTCCATGGTCGCGGCGCCGTGCCGCAGGTTCGTCCACGCCGCCCGGTGGAACGGCCACGCTCCCCACACCACCACCGGGGCGGCCAGGGTGAGGCTCAGCCACTGCCAGTTGTCGAACTGCAGCGGCGGGATCATCGCCATCAGCAGCACCGGAACGGTCAGCGCGAGGGACACGACCAGCCGTTGCCGCAGCGAGGCCACCTCGGGGTCCTCGACGTCATCGACCGTTCCCGACGCGTCGGACCGCTCCGGGCGGCGCGGTGGTTCCGGGACGGTGGCGGTGTACCCGGTGGCCTCGATGGTGGCGATCGCCGCCTCGACGGCCGTGCCCTCCGGCAGCACCACATGCGCCTTCTCGGTCGCGTAGTTGACCGAGGCCTCGACACCGGGCATCCGGTTCAGCTTCTTCTCGATCCGCGCGGCGCACGACGCGCACGTCATGCCACCGATCTGCAGATCGACCACGTGTTGCGTCATGCCACGAACCTCCTCGAGATGTCAGGGCTGCTGTCGGCCGACCACGGCGGCCGACAGGGGTGGATCAGGACGTGAGCGTGTACCCGGCCTCGTCGACCGCGTCCCGCACGGCCTGCATCGGCAGCGGCGCGACGCTGGTGACGGTGACCTGGGAATCGCCGCCTGCGTTGAGGTCGACGTCGACGGCGCTGACACCGTCCAGCCGGCCGACCTCCTCGGTCACCGCGGCGACGCAGTGCGAGCAAGTCATACCGGAGACGGAATACGTTGTGGTGGTCATCGGACTTCCTCCAGAGAGTGGTGGGTGGCGGCGGCCATTGGTCGCCGCGAGTTGCGGGACGGTCGGGCCGTCGGTGACATCGCCGTCGTTGTGCCGCGCCCGGAGTCGAACCGGGTCAGGAGCGCACCAGCCGGGCGATGGCCTCCGAGGCCTCCCGGATCTTCTCCTCGGCTTCCGGCCCGCCGGACTGGGCGGCCTGTACGACGCAGTGGCTCAGGTGCTCATCCATCAGCCCCAACGCCACGGACTGCAGCGCCTTCGTCATGGCGGAGACCTGGGTGAGAATGTCGATGCAGTACTTCTCGTCCTCCACCATCTTCTGCAGGCCGCGGGCCTGACCCTCGATGCGGCGCAACCGCTTGAGGTAGTCGTCCTTGCGGTGGATGTACCCGTAGGAGCTCGTCTGATCGTGGTCGGCGGTCGTCATCACTCGGTCCTTCTCTCCGGCTCCGGCATTCGCATCTCAGAAACACCCTACCCCCCCTGGGTATTTGCTCGTGTCACCATACCCCCCTAGGGTACGTGGGTGCAACACCCGTCGACGCTCCCCAGCACGCCCCTGCGCACCTGCACGGCCAGAGCACTTCTCGCGCCGCTGGCTACCATGAGCCGATGTCGGAGGAGTTCGATTGGTCGGCGACCGGCCTGGGGCCGAGACAGTCGTGGCCGGTGGAATTACGGGTGCTCGTCGACACCTGCATGGAGGCCGAGTTCCCGCTGCAACTGGCGTGGGGGCCGGACCTGCTGGTCGTCTACAACCGCGCCTACATTCCGTTGCTCGGGGCGGAGAAGCATCCCTGGGCCCTCGGGCGACCCTCCCGTGAGGTCTGGCCGGACCTGTTCGGAGTGAGCGGGCCGATCGCCGAACGCCTGATGCGTGAGGGCGGGGCCCACCACAGCACCGATTACCTGATGATCCTGGACCGGCACGGCTACCCCGAGGAGGGCTATTTCACCTTCTCGCAGAGCGCGATCCGCGATGCGGACGGCCATGCGCTGGGCCTGTTCAACGCGGTCACCGAGACAACTCACCACGTGGTGTACGAACGGCAGCTGCATCTGCTGGGGGCACTCGGTCGGGTGCGCACCGTCGACGATGCCGCCGACCCGGTGCGACGCTGCTGTGAGGACGCGCTGCGGGTGTTGTCGCAGGCCCGCGACACCGTCCCGTTCGCGGCCGTCTGCCTTCCCGACAGCAGCGGGAGGCTTGGCGTCATCGAGGGCTACGGCTACGACGCGGCCGCGGCGCAGGAGGCCAGGGCGCAGGGCCCGATCATCGTCGAGGAACTGGCGACGGTGCTGGGTGGCGGCCCGGCGCAGGTGGTCTCGAGCCTGCGCGAGCGGTACGCCGACCTGCTCCACCCGGGCCCGATCGGCCCGTTGCTGCCCGATCAGGCGGTCGTCCTGCCGGTCACCGTGGCCGGGCGTGATCTGCCGACGGGTGTCCTGGTGCTGGGGGTCAATCCGTACCGGCTGGTCAACCAGCAGTTCCTGGAATTCGCCGATCTCGCCGCCGGCCAGGTCAGCGCACTGATGAGCGACGCCCAGGCCCAGGAGAACGAGCGGGCCCGGCTGCGCGCCCTGGCCGAACTCGATGACGCAAAAACCGAATGGCTGCAACAGGTCAGCCACGAACTGCGGAGCCCGCTGACGCTGTTGCTGCCGCCACTGAAGGATCTGCAATCGGACGCCACGGAAGAGCTCAGTCCGCATGCCCGCTCTGTCGTCGACGCAGCGGTGCGCGGCGGAGTGCGGTTGCAGCGCATGGTCGACGCATTATTGGACGTCGCGCAGGCCGACCAGAACTCGCTCCGGCCGAACCTGCAACCCACCGACCTGACCGGGCTGACCAATGACGTCGTCTCGGGATTCGGCTCCACAGTGGCCGCCGCGGGACTGGATCTGCAGGTCGAACTGCCCGCGGATCCGGTCACCGTCGAGGTGGACCCGGCCATGTGGACCACCATCGTCACCAACCTGCTGAGCAACGCGGTCAAATACACCGACCGGGGCGCGATTTCCGTGACGCTCCGGGCCGCCGGTGACGAGGTCGTCCTCGAGGTGGCCGATACCGGCATCGGCATCGACGCCGCCGAGCAGCCGCGGATCTTCGATCGGTTCCACCGCGCGACCCCCCGACGCAACGGCACCGGGCTCGGCCTGGCGGTGGTGAAGTCGCTCCTGGAGGTGCACGGCGGATCGGTCACGGTGCGCAGTGAGATCGGCCGCGGCAGCACGTTTGTCGTATCACTCGACGCCTCGGCGCGCCCGTCAGGCACCCATTCGGCAACGCCGGTCGACGGTCTCAGCGATGCCGGTGATGTCGAGCCGGCCGCGCCGGTGAAAGGTCCCGACCCGGCGGACCGCGCGGACCGGGTCACCCGGGTCGTCGAGGGTGACGCGGCAGCGGACGACGCAGAAACTTCGCAGGAGCGACCGCGGCTGCTGCTCGTCGAGGACGATCCGGACCTGGCCGGCTACCTGGTCACCCTGTTCACCCGGGACGGGTGGGAGGTGTGCGCCACCCCGGACGCCGAGTCCGCCCTGACGGTTGTCGCTCCCGCGGACCCGTTGCAGCAGAGCAGATTCGTGCCGGACGCGATCCTGACGGACGTGATGCTGCCCGGGCGAAGCGGGCTGGATCTGGTCACCCTGGTCCGGCACGACGCCGAGGTGGCGCGGGTGCCGGTGATCGTGCTGACCGCCCGGTCGGGGCCGGGAGCGGCCGTCGAGGCGTTGGCCGCCGGGGCGGACGATTACCTCAGCAAGCCGTTCGACTCGGCCGAACTGATCGCCCGGGTCCGCGCGCACCACGAGCTCAACCAGGTCAGGGAGGCCGCACTCGACGAGGCGGAGGTGTCGATTCGCCGGCTGAGCGACGCACTGGACAGCAACCGCACCATCGCGACCGCCATCGGCGTCATCGCCGGCCAGCACGGGATCGAGCCCCGCAAAGCCTACCGGGTGCTGGTCGGGTTGAGCCAGAACAACAATCGCAAGCTGCGCGACATCGCCGCCGACGTCCTCGCGGGCCGGTTTGAGCCCGGCGTCGCGGACATCAACCAGGCGACCCCGTAGCGGCAACCCGGCCACGGCGACCCGCCGGCGGCCGCGGCGGCCGGCCGGCCGATGCCGATGTGGACCAGCTCCCGCTGCGCCTTCGCAACCTGTTCGGCGGTCTCGGCCCGCAACGGCCCGGCGCCACCACCAGCCGGCGCACCGGTGCCCGCTGTCAGAACGGCACGCGAAGCCGGTGCGCCTCGCGGATCGCAGCCGCCAGTGTCGTCCGCCGGTCCCGCCGATCACCAACAGGCGGCGTCTCTGGACCGCGGCGGTCCTGGCACGACTCCGGCGGGCGCGCGGTGCCGGATTCAGCTGAGAAGGGGTGATTCACGGTGATGTCCTCGGGCAGTGGGCCGGCGTTGGCGCAGCTCTGCTGCCGGCAGCACGCCCGATGGGGCGTCGCTTCCGGTCAGCGCCCGGGACAGTGCCGATCGTCGACGGACAGCAACGTCACCGTCAGCAGGCACACCCGAAACGGGGGCCGCGCGGCACGCACGGACGTCGACATGGGCATCAGTGCACCACACTGACGGCACAATGCCCAAGCACGGGCGGGCATCGGCGCCTCACAGGGTGGCGCCGATGCCCATCCCGATGGCGCGATGGTCAGACGTCTGCGGGCTGCACGGTCGCGCTCCAGGCCGCAAATCCACCGAGAAGGTCGGAGACATCCGGGTTGCCGTGGCGGCGGAGCAGGCTGGCGGCCACGCTGGAGCGCCAACCGCCCGCACAGTAGGCGACCACCGGCCGGTCCGCGGGAATCTCCCCGACCCGTCGGTGCAACTGCGCAAGCGGAAGGTGCAGGGACCCAGGGATGAGACCCGCGTCCCGTTCCGCTCCGTTGCGGACGTCGACGACCAGCGGAGGATGCGGCGACGCCAGGGCACCGGCGAGTTGCCGAGCAGTCAGCCTGCTCGCACGCGAGGTCAGGTCAGGGTGCTCGATGAGGAAGGTCTCGACGCCGGGCACGTACCCGATGACGCGATCGAAGCCGATCCTGGCCAGCCGGACGGCAACCTCCTGCGCGCTGTCCCCCGGCGCCATCACGATCACGCTGTCGGTCGGTTCGAGGACCATGCCGGCGGTCTCGGCGAAGCGACCGTCCGCCGGAATGTTCAGCGCGCCGGTGAGGTGACCTGCTGCGAACTCCGGCGCCTCCCGGGCGTCGACGACGATGGCGCCGTCGGCGACGGCCGCGACAAGGGCGGGGGCGTCCAGCGCGGGGATCGGCCGGCGCGCGTCATAGACCGCGCGGTCCTTGCGGTTGAGAACGGCGTCGTAGACAAAGTAGTCGGGAGCCGGCGGCTGCCCGGCGGTGACCAGGGCGACGAAGTCCGGCTCGCTCATCGGCTGGCAGGCGTAGTTGAACCGGCGTTGCTCACCGATGGTGGATTGCTTCTCGGTCGAAAGGTTCTTCCCGCACGCAGAACCGGCGCCGTGGGCCGGGAACACGCGAACGACGTCAGGCAGTCCCATCAGCTTGCGCTGGACGGAGTCGTACAGCTGGTGACTCAATTCATCGGCAGTGAAGCCGATGGAAGCCAGCAGATCGGGCCGTCCGACGTCACCGATGAACAGGGCGTCACCGGTGAGAACCCCGTAGGCCGCTGCATCATCGGCGTGCTCGTACACCAGCACACTGATGGACTCCGGAGTGTGCCCGGGGGTGTGCATGATCTCCAGGGTGCCCTCACCCAGAGTGATGCGTTCGCCGTCCTGCAGCGACCGGATCGGAAACTCCGCCTGCGCACCAGGTCCGTACCCGATCCATGCTCCGGTGGCTTCCGCCATTTCCAGGTGCCCGGACAGGAAGTCGGCGTGGAAATGGGTGTTGATCACGCCGACGATGGTCAGGCCGTGGTCGGCCGCGTCGGCGAGATACTCGGCGATGTCGCGGCGAGGGTCGACAAGGATTGCCTGTCCGGTTGTTTCGTCACCGACCAGGTAGGACGCCTGGGAAAGGCAGTCGAGATAGTGCTGAGCGAAGTACACCAGGACCTCCGGGTCAGGGAATGGTTGCGTATACGCGCGCGACGGAGTTGCGGCCGGGGGCCGTTGCCCAGGCCGCGGCGGCGGGCGAGGTCAGCGCCCCAACAGTCGCGCCAGCACCGACGCGCCGCCGGCGGAGCGGGCGGCGGGCGCACAGTCGCACCGTTTGTGCTGCGGCACACCGGCAAGCACCTGATCGACGTGTTGACCACACCCGACGTAGCTGGCCTTTCCGCACGTGCGGCACGTGGCAGGACTGCACATGACTTGATTCCTCTCCATGAAGTTGACGGGGCGGAGCGGACCATCCACTCGAGGTGTGTCCCGGCTCCGATGTCACGGTAACATATACCCCAGGGGGTATCAAGGATCCTCACCACGTGCAGCACGCCGGTCGGGTCGCACTGCAGCGCGACGGCGGTCCGGTGGACGCCTGCGATCCGAGGAGTGATGCACATGCGCACGGTCTTGGTCGTGGACGACGAGCCGCGGATTAGTACCGTGCTGCGCGGTTATCTGAAAGCGGAGGGCTTCGAGGCGGCCGACGGTGCAACTGCTCTCACCGCAATGCACAATCGGCCATTCCGGCAGAGCAGCCATGCCGCGCAAGGGTTCCGGCTGCCCGCGTCGTGGACGGACTCGGTGACGTCGTGGTTCCGTTCGGGTCAAGCCAGGGACAGGAACAGCTTCTCCATCACCTTGGTGTCGAGGGTTTCCTCGCCACCGGATTCGACGAGGCACTGCTTCAGGCCGGAAGCGATGACGGCGAACCCGGCGCGGTTCACGGCGTGACTGACCGCGGCCAGTTGGGTGACGATGTCATCGCACTGCCGGCCTCCTTCGATCATCCGCAGCACCCCGCCGAGTTGGCCCGGCGCGCGACGCAGCCGGTTGAGCACCAGCTCCGTCGCTTCCGGCCCGAGTTCCACCATGGCGATTCCTCCTCCCGTTGCGGGAATCTGTTGCACCGATGGCGCAGCGGTCGGTCAGCCGGCTGAATGTGGCCGGCCCAATGAGTCGAGCGCGGCGGACAACCTGGCGCGCGCCTCCGTCGCGACGGCCTGCAGTTCCGGGTTTCCGGTGATGCTCACCATGGTCTCCGGATCAACGGTCTCCACCCGGGTGTGGCCGTCGCCCAGTGTGCGGATGACGACGTTGCACGGCAGCAACAGGCCGATCGACGGTTCCGCCTGCAGGGCGGCATGCGCCAGCGGCGGCCGGCAGGCACCGAGGATCGTCTGCGGCGCGATCTCCACGTTCAGTTTTGCTTTCAGCGTCGCTCGCATGTCGATCTCCGACAGCACCCCGAAGCCCTGCGCGGCGAGCGCATCCCGGGTGGCCGCGAGAGTCGGGGCGAACGGCCGGTCGACCGTCACGGCGATGGCGTACGTCGCACCACCGACCTCGTCGGTGCCGGTCACACCGATTCCTTCTTCGCGGCGGCCACCTCTGCGCGGACCGCGTCCATGTCGAGTTCGCGCACCGCCGTGATGACCTGTTCCAGTGCCGTCGCGGGGAGGGCACCTGGCTGCGAGAAGACCAGGATCCCATCGCGGAAGGCCATCAGCGTCGGAATGGAGCGGATACCGGCCGCACCGGCAAGGTGCTGTTCCGCCTCGGTGTCGACCTTGCCGAACACGATGTCGGGGTGGGCCGTCGATGCCCGCTCGAAGATCGGCGCGAACATCCGGCACGGCCCGCACCAGGCGGCCCAGAAGTCCACCAGGACGATGCCATCACGGCTGACCGCGTCCGCGAAAGCTGTCTGGGTCAGGGTTGTCGTCGCCATGGTCCTGCCCTTCTTCTCGGTTGCTTCGAGCATACCCCCTGGGGTATAAAGAGACAGTTGGGAGCGGAGTTGGGGGAAGGAACCAATGAGATTCTTGTCGGGCCTGTTCGGCCGCCGGCACGCCGCCATCGGCCCCAACGAGGCCGGCCGCCGGGTTGACGACGGCGCGGTGCTCCTCGACGTCCGGGAGCCCTCGGAATGGCGTGCCGGGCATGCCCCGAGGGCCAGGCACATCCCGCTGAACGACCTTGATCGGCGACAGCGGAAACTGCCGGCGGGCCGGGAGATTCATCACGGTGTGTCGGTCAGGGCATCGGTCAGCCCGCGCCGCGGGGATTCTGGCGGCCGAGGGGCACGCCGTGTCGAATCTGTCCGGTGGGATGCGGGCCTGGTCGGCCGCCGGCCTGCCGGTCGTCGCGAAGGGTGGACGGCCGGGGGCCGTCACATGACGTTGCTGCCCACCTCGGCCCGGCCGACCATCCGGGCCGCGGCCGTGCCGGAATTCATCCGGGGCACGAATGCCCGCGCAGTCGTCGCGCACTCGCCGATCAGTTGCCGGTTGTGCTGACTCTTGCGATCCCGGTCGGTGTGCTGATCGGGCTCAGCCTCGGCGCGCTGGGCGGCGGGGGCTCCATCCTGACCGTCCCTGCTCTGGTCTACCTGCTGGGGATGGACACCCGGTCTGCCACCGCCGGCTCGCTGATCATTGTCGGCGTGACCGCGGTGTTCGGCATGCTCGCGCACCGCCGCGACGGTCATGTGCGGGTGCTGCAAGGCGTGATCTTCGGCGCCCTCGGTGCCGCGGGAGCCGTTGCCGGCACTCGTCTGTCACTGTCGGTCCCGCCGGACCTGCTGCTCACCGGGTTCTCCGTGCTGATGCTGGCCGTCGCCGTACTGATGCTGACCCGCACCACCAATCGGGTCAGCGCCGGCGGCGGCCGGGGCGAGTCCGACCCGACGCCGCTGGACGTGCCGATCATCAGCTTCGCTCCTCGGTTCACCTGCGCTTGCCCACGCGCTCTGAAGATGCTGATCGCTGCGGTCGTCGTCGGGTTGATGACAGGGTTCTTCGGCGTCGGTGGCGGGTTTCTCGTTGTCCCGGCACTTGTCCTGGTACTGGACTTCCCGATGCCGGTGGCGGTCGGGACGTCCCTGCTCGTGATCGCCCTCAACAGCGGCACCGCGCTCGTTGCCCGCGCGGGGAGCGGCATCGAGATCGACTGGACCGTCATCGGTCTGTTCACCGGGGCCGCGGTGATCGGCAGCCTGGTGGGCGCTCGCATCGCAACCCGGGCACGCCCGGCGACACTGCGGACGGCATTCGCGGTGCTCATCATCTTCGTCGGCCTGTACACCGCCGCCCGGAGCGTCCCCGCGCTGCTGGTTTGACGCCCGTCACACATCCGTGACGGCGGACGTTGTTCGGCGGGATCCTGGCGCGCCGGGCGCCCTGCGCACGATGAGCGCCGGTCACGCGTCCGGACCGGGTTTCCGGGCGCGGAACACGGTGTCGACGGCGGGGCTATCATCGCTGCCCGCCACGGGGCGCAGTGCGCGCTCGCTCCGCTCGACCGTCGCCCCGCAATCGATCATCCCCAGGTCGGCGGTCACGTCGCGTTCGGTGTAGAGCAGGTCGGGGTCCTGCGGACCGCCGACACCGTCGGTCAGGTTGTCGCTGTGATGCGCCACCACCAGCAGGATCCCGTCGGGGGCGAGGCTGTTCCAGGCCGCCATGATCGCTTTGAGTCGCTGCGATGCGGGCAGCTGCGCGTACACCAGCAATACAAGATCGAACGGTGCCGACGGGCGGTAGGTGGTGATGTCCGCGCACTGCCAGTCCACGGTCACGGGCGGGTTGTGCTCGCGGGAAAGGGTTTCGGCCCTGCTGAGTGCAGCCGCGGAGAAGTCGACGCCGGTGACCTGCCATCCGTGCACGGCCAGCCAGATGCTGTTCCGACCCTCGCCGCAGGCCAGGTCAAGGGCGCGACCCGCAGGGAGGCCGGTGACTTCCTGCTCGACCCAGATATTCGGCTGAGCACCCCAAACCAGATCTGTTCCGGCGTAGCGGGAGTTCCAATCAGCGGCAGACATCGACGTCATCGGTGTCCTTTCCTCGTCGGTAACTGTCATTCGGTGGACGGACGGACAGCCAGCGAAGGTGCTCCGCACCACCGAGCAACTCCAGGCGCCGCCACAGCACACTGGCGGGAATCGCCTGGCTGACGTGGGCAGCGCACGCAGCCAACTGCCGACTCCGATCGACCGGCAGTTCGATGTCGATGTCGTCGGCCGAATGCCCGATGAATCCGGTGCCCAGTTCAGCGTTCAACCGGTCGGCGACCTGAACCGGCAGCGTCCAACCCAGAACCGGCAGTTCCAGGCCGGCAGCGGCCAGCAGCGCTGCCGCGGTCGCGGCGCCATGGTCCGGGTGACCGGTCACCCCGCTGTGATCGAAAACCAGGAGACCATCAGCGTTGACAGCTCGAGCAACATCGATCACCTCTCCAGAGAGCGCGGCGCGACAGACCTGATTGAGCGCGCCGTCCGCCGAAGTTCCGGATCACGGCATCGGTGACGCCCAGCACCCGCGCGGCAGCGGTGAACTCGCTGCTCCGGGCATCGGCCAGGTCACCGCCCACGCCACGCACCGTGGACGCCTCGCCGTAGGTCAGGCACAACACCGCCAAGCCGGCCCCGGCTGCATGGAAGGCATCCAGGATCGCGCCAAGGCCGAAAGACTCGTCATCGGGGTGGGCGACGACCGCCAGCACGGTGGTCCACGCCGGTAGCCGCGCCGAAACCTGGCGATGACGCATCACTGCCACCCCCGAGGGGTCGTCGATACCTGACCATGGCGCTGTCCATCACACGCTCGCAAGGGTCGAAGGTCCTCATACCCCGGCGGGTATAGGACGATGACTCTGTCGGTCCCACGGACACCGGCCAGCGCGGCCGTCGTGGTCGAGACGGGTCGAGGTCCCAGTCGATACCCCCAGTGGTACTGGAGAAGAGGTTGCCCCTGCGAAGGGAATCTGCCATCGCTGGTGTCGGCGAACGTCGCCAGGGCCGACAGCCCTCCGGTGTGCAATGACGCCACGGTGGCCGTCGCTGCGGTCCCCATCACTGCGCCGAACCAGGCCGGGTAATCCTCTGCCATCACCGAAGACATGACTTCCGGCCCTGTCGGCCGCCCCGTTCGCGGCGAACACTTCAGTTGTGATTGCTTCAACGGGCATTGAAGCGGCACCGGAGCTCACTGGCGTCGAACTGCTGGCCGTGGCCGCCGATCCGGTGCGATGGACGGTCCTGCAGCGGCTTTCCGCTGCAGGAGCCTGTGTGTGCGAGCTGCAGGCGCGCATCCCGGTGGCGCCAAATCTGCTGAGCTACCACCTGAAGGTGTTGCGGGAGGCGAATCTCGTCGTCACCACCCGGCGCGGTCGGTGGATCGACTACGCACTGGCCCCGGATGCCCTGCGCCGCCTGCTTGCCGCGCTTCCCGGTGCGGAGGGCGCGGCGGTGCAGTGATGAGCCTGGCTGAGCGCATTCCCACCACGCACCGCGCGCAGGTCATCACTCTGGCGGCTGCCGGTGGCATGTGGGCGCTTGCGTACTGGATCAACGGGTGGTTGTGGGATGCCCTGCTCTACAACGGGTTCGGCTTGGATCCGGAAACCCGCTCGTCCGCAACGGTCCACTTCTTCCTGTACGACACGATCAAGATCGCCCTGCTGCTGGTGCTCATCATCTTCGTCGTGACGGTGCTGCGCTCCTACATGAGCATCGAACGCACCCGCGCTCTGCTGGGTGGGAAAAGAGAGGGCGCCGGCAACGTGGTCGCGGCCGGACTCGGTGTGGTGACACCGTTCTGCTCGTGCAGCGCCGTTCCCGCGTTCATCGGCTTCGTCGCGGCCGGGGTGCCGATCGGCGTCACCTTGAGCTTCCTGGTCGCCAGCCCGATGGTCAACGAAATCGCCATCGGCATGCTTTTCAGTCTCTTCGGCTGGCAGGTCACTGCGGTCTACATCGGCGCCGGATTGGTCATCGCGATCACGGCAGGCTGGGTGCTGCGCCGCCTCGGTGTCGAGAAATGGGTCGAACCCTTCGTCTTCGAGACCACCCTGGCCGGGCAGGCGATCGACCCGGCGGCCGGCCTGAGCTTCGACCAACGTCTGCAGATGGGTGTCGAAGAAGTCCGTTCCATTCTGCACAAGATCTGGCCGTACCTGCTCGTGGGGATCGGCCTCGGCGCCGTCATTCACGGCTGGGTGCCGACCGACTTCTTCACTGCGTACGCAGGACCCGGAAATCCGTTCGGGGTGCTGGTCGCCGTCGTAATCGGCGTCCCGCTGTATTCCAACGCGGCGGGAATCATGCCGCTGGTCGAGGCACTGTACGACAAGGGCCTGCCGATGGGCACCCTGCTTGCGTTCATGATGTCCGTCGTCGCCCTCAGCCTGCCCGAGCTCATCCTGCTCCGCCGCGTCCTGAAGCCGCCATTGCTGGCGGCATTCGTCGGTGTCACGGGCGCGGGCATCGTCGTCGTCGGTTACCTGTTCAACCTCCTGCTTGCCTGACACCCTCCCCGGAAGGAAGCTCGCGATGATCATCAAAGTGCTCGGCCCAGGCTGCAGTAACTGCAAGAATCTGGAACGCGTGACCCGTGAGGTTGTCGACACGCTCGGGATGGACGTCACCATCGAGAAGGTGACCGACTACCCGACGATCGCCGGATACGGCGTGATGTCCACACCGGCGCTCGTCGTGGACGAGAAACTGGTGCTGTCCGGGCGGGTACCCACTGCCGCCCATCTCCGCGAGATCCTCGCGACCGCCAGGGCCTGACCGACGGGCCTCACTGGTCGTAGCGGAGCGCCCGGGCCTCGATGTCGAACATGACCTCGTCGGCTGCCGTTGGACTCACGTCCCCGCTGCTGCGAGCGCGCATCACGGCCTCGCGTTCGGCCTCGGTCGCCTCCGCCAACAGCTCGCGCAACTGCGAACCGGCGTCGTCACCGCCGAGTTGTCCGTCCACCAGACCCTCGACCTGGCGCCGGTACTGCAATCGGCTCTCGTACTGTTCGATGACCGCCGCCCGCACCGTCGGGTCGACGCCCTTGACATGACGCAGATGCTCCAGGCCGGCCTCGGCGACCTGGGTGTGCAGCCGCCGGGCGTCGGCCTGGACGTCGGCCTCGCCGGCCACCCCGAGCCACCGGATCAGCGGCGTCAGCGTCAGGCCCTGGACGACCAACGTCACCAGCACCACCAACAGGGCGACCAACACGACTTCCTCACGAGCCGGAAAGGCCACGCCACCGACCACCGTCACCGGCAGGGCCAGCGCGGTCGCCACCGTGACCACGCCGCGCATCCCCGCCCACGAGGCGACCGCAGACTCCCGCCAGCTGTACGGGATGGCCGAGCCCGAACGGACGGCGCGGCGGCCGGCCAGCAGCCAGGCACCGAACATCGCTGCGGTCCGCAACACCACCAGCACGCCGATCACCGCCGCCGCGACCTTCAGGGTGGGTGCGTCGTCCAGCAATTGCGTGCTGCCGAAGACGCTGGTCAACTCGACGCCCAAGAATGCGAAGAGCAGGCCACTGACGGCGAACTCGACGTATCGCCACACCGACCTGCCCAGCACCCAGCCGGCCGAGGTCACCTCCCTGGACAGCGTCGCCCGGAGATACAGGCCGGCGACCAGGACCGCCAGCACGCCGGAGGCGCCGATCTCGTCGGCAGCCAGATACAGCGCGAACGGGACGGCCAACGTCACCGTCGTCTCCGTCGCAGCGTCGTGCAGGAACCGCAGTGCGCGGCGGGTGAGCCACCCTCCGGCGATCCCGATGGCGGCACCGCCCACGACGGCGACGACCAACCCGAGCCCCACTTCGGCGATGGTGACACCGCCTGCGACCACGGCCATCACCGACAGTTGGTACAGCACCAGGGCTGTTGCGTCGTTGAACTGGCCCTCCCCCTCCAGGACGGTGACGAGCCGGGCCGGCAGATGGAGTCGACCCGCCACCGCGGTGGCCGCGACAGGGTCCGGTGGCGACACCACGGCGCCGAGCACTGCCGCCACCGCCCAGGGCAGACCGAGTGCATGTCCCACCATCGCGACGGCCGCCGCGGTCACCAAGGTCAGGCCCACTGCCAGCCCCAGTATCGGCCGGACCGCGGCACGCATTTCGCCGACCGAGACGTTCTGGGTGGCGGCGAACAGCAGCGGCGGCAGCACCAGGGGGAGGACCCATTCCGGGTTGATCTCCGGGGACGGTACGAACGGCAGGAGCCCCAGCAGCAACCCGTAGATGGTCAGCGCCACCGGTTGCGGCACGCCGATCCGGTCCGCCACCGGCGTCAGCACGACCACCCCCAGCACGAGGACGCCCAGCAACGCCACAGCAGTCATGGGTTCATCCTGACGGGACGCCCTGGCGATCTCGCCACCACACTTCGGCATTGCAGGGCTGTATCCGCCGGTCACCCGGTATGGATGACGGGCACATGCCGAGCCGATGGTTGACTTTCCTCGCCGGCGGACTGGCGAGCAGACCGGATCCTGGCAGAGGTGTGCCGGCGTCCACCGCGTGACAACGACTACCGGTCCGTCGCGGTGCATTCGTCCGGTGAGGGTGGTGGTGAGCATCGACGTGGAGATCAGGGTGGCCGGTGAGGTGCCGGCAGAGGTGCTGGCGGAACTCGGGAACACCAGCCTCGTCCGCAGGGGCGTGGAGACCGTCCTGCGCGGCCCGGTCCAGGACCAGGCTGCACTCATCGGCCTCATCAATTGGCTGCAGATGCTCGGTCTCGAACTGCGTGAGGTTCGGGAGGTTGCGTTGTCCATCGGTGGCTCTCGCGCCGAACCAGGACATGCCGGCGGTGACCGGTGACTTTCGAGGTCCAGCTCCAGGTGGCCGGCGCGGTGAGCGCTGAGTGGATCGCCGGTGCCCTGCCCCTCTTCGAGGTCGAGCCGGCCTTCCCGGTGACAACGATCCGCGGCGTCCTTGCTCCCGGCGAAGACCTGTTGTCGATCATCGTCCTGCTGCGCCGACACGGACTGACGCCCCTCGATGTCTGGGTCGACGAGGGCTCCACCGACCGGACATGACCTCGGGCGGCGGGCGTGGCGGCGTGCGGTCGTCCGTCGAGCACTGACAAACTCCAGGAGGCGGGCATATAGTACGCAAGGCGTAAATCCCTGTGAGGGGCGGTGGGTTTCCTGGCCAGTCCGCAGGGTGCCGGTGTCACTTTCCGCATCTCGCCGCCGTCGGTTCCTCAGGGATTCGTGGCGCGACCGCGCGTGTACGCGCTCCTGGATCGGGCCCTCACCGGGCCGGTGACCTTGCTGAGCGCAGGGCCCGGCTACGGCAAGACCCTCGCCCTCGCCGACTGGGTCACCCGGATGCCTGCGCGAGTCGCGTGGCTGACCATCGAACCATCTGACGACCGGCTGTCCGGGTTCTGGTCCGCGCTGCTCTCGGCGGTTCGGCGGTCGGGCGTCGTCGAGCCGGCCACCCCGCTGGGCCACCTGGCTCCGGCCGCGGGCTTCGGCGAGGAGGACGCCATCGAGGTCATCGACCTCCTGGCCGAGATCGACGACACCGCGGTCATCGTTCTGGACGACCTCCATCACCTGCGCAACCGGGAGGTGCTGGCGTCCATCGAACTGCTCCTGCACCGACTGGCTCCGGCCGTGCACGTGATCATCAGCGCCCGCTATGATCCGGCGCTTCGACTTCGACGGCTCGCGATGTCGGGCGGTCTCTCCGAGATCCGTTCCGAGCAAATGGCTTTCACTGATGCGGAGGCTGCGCAGCTACTCACCCAAGGAGAGCTTCACCTGTCACCGGCTGCCATCAGCCGGCTTGTCGTGCGTACCCAGGGCTGGGCGGCCGGGCTGCGGCTTGCCTTGGCCGGCCTGGACCGCGACGACCCGGAACATGCGGTGGATGAGTTCCGGGGCAGCGACCGCCCGGTGGCGGACTACCTGATGGAGGAAGTACTCGACCAGTTGGACGGCCAGGAGCGCCAGTTCCTGCTCCGGGCCAGCGTTGCCGACCCGGTCTGCGCTGACCTGGCGCAGGCGTTGACCGGGGTGACCGACGCTCAGGCGCGACTGGAAGAAGTCGAGGTCGGCAACGGCTTCATCGTCGGCCGGTCCGGAGGCCGTACCTGGTTCAGTTGGCACCCGCTGTTCCAGGAGATGCTGCTGCACAGGTTGGGTGTGGAGCACCCGGGCGAGGTGCGGCCGCTGTACCGACTGTCGGCCGCGTGGCGACTCGATCACGGCGATCCGCTCGCGGCCATCCGGGATCTCACGGAAGCCGGCGATTGGGGCACGATCGGCCGGATACTCACCGATCGCGTGGCGCCGGACATTCTGACGGCGACGGCACCCGCGTTGATCCAGTCGCTGGCCCCCGTTGCCGCTCGCTCCGACGTCGATCCGTCACCGGCGCCGTTGCTCGCCTCCGCCTTGTGCAACTTCCACCGGCTCGACTACGACGCGATGCTGCGGGACGTCGCGGCGGCCGACGCCGCGACGTCCGGCGCCACGTCAACGGCGTCGCTCGGCGGCGACCTGCTCATCGCAAGCCTGCGGATGGCCTACGCGCACGCCCGCGAGCCGGGTTGCCTGAGCAACTCGGCCAACCATGTGCTGAAGGTCGTGGATCAGCTTTCCCGCCACCAGGTCCCCGCCCTGGAGCGCTACCGTGCGATCGCGACCACGAACCTCGGTTTCGGGCTCCTGTGGGACGGTGAACTCCATACCGCAACAGCGTCTCTCGCAGACGGCGAGAAGGCATGCCGGCAATGGGGCCTGGGTCTGTCAGAGCTCACCGCCAAGGGTCACCTGGCGGTGATATCGGCCCTGCGCGGGCAACTCCGATTGGCGCGGCAGCAAGCCGACGGTGCGCGGGAGACGGCCAACAAGCACGGCTGGACGCGGGAACCGCAGGCCTCCGCCCACCTGATCGCGTTGGCGATCATCGCCTTGGACACCGGCCGCCCGGACGATGCCGAGAACCTGATCACCGTAGGCACGCAGGGCACCAGCCCGCACCTGGCGTCCGGCGTCGCGTTTGCCGCCCTGGCCGTCGAGGTCGCTCGCGCCCGGCATGCTCCGCCGCAGGCTCATCGTCGAACTGCCGTCTTGACGGCCATGGCCAACCGACCGAACGACCTGCCGCCGATGTTGGCCGGCTGGGTGAGAAATGTGATGGCCGACCATCTGGTCGAGCGGGGTGAAGTTGATGCCGCCAGGGCGATGCTCCATCAGGTGCCGTTCACCGGCTTCCCGCGCGCGCGACGGGCGGTGACCTTGGCCAGGTGCCTGCTGCTCCTGGACGAACCCGCTGCAGCACTCCGTCTCATGACGTCGTCTTTCGGTGACTGTGCCGGGTACCTGACCGTCGCCGCCGATGCCCGGATCGTGGCAGCAATGGCAGCGCAACGGCTCCGGCGGGACGCACGGGCGATGGAATTGTTGGCAGAGGGGATCGATCTGGCTGCCCCGAACGGAATCACCGCGCCGTTCCTCAGCGCCGGCGACGAGTTGCACCGACTGCTCCAGCGGCACCGGACACTGGTCGTGCGGCACACCGACTTCACTGCCGGCCTGCTCACGGCTGCACCTCGCGCACGATCCACACCGCCCGAGCCCCAGGATGCCGGCGAACAGCGCCTCACCGAACGCGAACGCGCGGTGCTGCCATTTCTCGCGACCCATTTGAAATCATTGGAGATCGCCAGCGAGTTGTACCTGTCGGTGAACACCATCAAGTCCCACCAGCAGGCGATCTACCGGAAACTCGGCGTGACCACGCGCCGCGACGCCGTCGACCGCGGCCGCGAACTCGGCCTGCTCTGACGTCTCGTGATCACCACCATCGCGGGTGGTCGAGTCATCCGCTTCGGATGAGTGGCGAAGAGCCTCTGCGCGACATCGTTGGTCCGGCGGCCGGGAGCACCCTGCCGCTCGATCGTGGGGTCTCGATCGTCGGGTAAGGAGGCGCGGCCATGACCGAGGTCCACCAGGAGCGACCCAGCACCTTCGCCGTGGGGTTCACGATTTTCGCCGGCGTTGCCATGATCATCCTCGGCGTATTCCACGCCCTGCAGGGGTTGGTTGCACTCCTGAATGACGAATTCTTCGCCGCCGGCCAGGAATGGACCTTCACATTCGACCTCACCGCCTGGGGCTGGGCCCACATCATCGTGGGCGCAGCGGTCGCGGTCTCCGGATTCTTCGTGTTCACCGGCGCGCTGTGGGCGCGCGCGGTCGGCATTGCCGTAGCGGCGCTGAGCGCCCTGCTGAATTTCATGTGGTTGCCCTATTACCCGATATGGGGCCTGATCGTCATTGCCCTCGACGTGGTGGCGATCTGGGCGCTGTCAGTGCATGGCCGCGACTACGCCCGCACTCACTGACCGGTGCTCGAATTGCGGTGATCGGTGCCATTGGCCGAGAGCCGCGGCGTACACACCATTCGATCGACCAGAGGTGCGAGATGGATACGGCCGAACGCGGGGACATGGTGAGTCGCCAAGGCGCTGAAGCGATGTCCGCTCCCAGCGCCGTCGTCGACGAAGACCAGTCCGTCCGAGACGGCCGGTCCGGTGCACCCGCCGCCGATGTTTCCGCACCGACCGACGGTCCGCCCGGCGCGACGGATCGGGACGCGCCCGCCCATCGCAAGGAACGCAGGTTCCGGTACACCCTGCCGGGTAGCTGGGTGGCGGTGGCGTTCGCCTGCCTTGCGTTCACCCCGTCCCTGGTCCCCCGGCCGGGTGTCTACCAAGGCGTGGTGTGCGGGGTTTCCGCGGCCATCGGGTACGGCCTCGGCGTTTTGGGGGCCTGGGCTTGGCGCCAGTTCGCCGATCGTCCGAGCCGGCTGCCGAGGATGTCGTCCTGGCGGGTTTTCGGAATTGTCGCGGTGGCGGCGCTGGTCACTTTCTACCTGCTCGGGCAGCGGTGGCAGAACCAGATTCGCGCCCTGGTCGAGGCCGAACCGGAGAACATCGGATCTCGGGTTGTCCTGCCCGCTGTCGCCGCTCTGGTCTTCGTCGGCCTGGTCGCCGCCGGCCGCGGCGTTCGGCACCTCTACCGCTGGGCTGCAGGCCTGCTGAATCGATGGATGGGTGCCCGTGCTGCTCGAGCGCTGGGCTGGACGCTCGCCGCCCTCCTGACCGTCGCAGTGGTCTCCGGGGTGCTCGTCGACGGAGTTTTGGCGATCACCGATCGAATCTTCGCCGTCAAGGACACCACCACCAGTGACACCGTCGTCCAGCCCACCAGCCCGCTGCGGTCCGGCGGTCCCGGCTCGCTGGTCGGCTGGGACACCCTGGGCTACCAGGGCCGCAACTTCGCCGGTTCCGGTCCGACGTCGTCCGATATCCAGGCGTTGACCGGGGTTCCGGCGCTCGAGCCCATACGGGCGTACGCCGGCATCAACTCGGCCGACACCGTGGAGGGGCGGGCGCAGCTTGCGGTCGCCGATCTGAAACGCGCCGGCGGTTTCGATCGCGCCAACCTGCTGGTCACCGGTACCACCGGAACCGGGTGGGCCGATCCGGCGGCTATCGCGGCCTTCGAATACGAAACCGGTGGCGACAGCGCGGCTGTCGCGATCCAGTATTCCTATCTTCCCTCGTGGGCGTCCTTCCTCGTTGACCAGGACAAGGCCAGGCAGGCCGGCCGGGCCTTGTTCGACGAGGTGTACCGGGTGTGGTCGGGGCTACCCGTGGATAGCCGCCCGAAGCTGTATGCGTTCGGCCTCAGCCTCGGATCGTTCATGATGGAAACGCCGTTCGGCGGCGACATTGACATGGCGAATCGCACCAGCGGCATCCTGCTGGCCGGGCCGCCCGCGTTCAATGCGCTCAACCGTGAATTCACCGCGCAGCGGGATGCAGGCAGTCCCGAGGTGGAACCGGTGTATCGGGACGGTCGCATCGTCAGGTTCAGCAACAACCCGGCGGGCGACATCCCACCAGCAAACCGTCCGTGGGACGGCACCCGAGTCCTGTACCTGCAGCACGCGTCGGACCCCATCGTCTGGCTCAGTCCGGACCTGATCCTGCACCGACCGGATTGGCTCGCGGAGCCGCCGGGTCCCGACGTGATCGACGACATGACCTGGATACCCTTCGTCACCTTCTGGCAGGTGGCAGCGGACATGCTGGAACCCGTCGACACGCCACCCGGCCACGGGCACACCTACACCCTGGAATTCGTCAACGCATGGGCGGACATCCTGCAGCCACCCGGCTGGACGCCGCAGATGACGGAGCAACTGCGGTCGCTCATCGCCGCACAACCGCAGTGAGCGGCGGTTGCGCCGATGTGACAGGGACGTCGGCTCGCCGCGGTGCGCCCGACATGCCGTTCATTCGAAACGAATGAGAGGGGTGACCGTGCAGCGCGAGACGGTGGCATCACCGACGATCGACCCGCCGAACGCACCCGCTCTCGACCGCTGATGATCCACAACGCCCCAGCGCGGGCGGGGAGGACTCCCGATGACTGGTCAAGCCCCTGGTCGGCAGACGTCCCGCCCGATGTCCCGGCGCCGGATGGCGACCTGGCTCTGCGTCGGCTTCGGCGTCCTATTGATTGTGGCTTTCGTGATCGTCAGCCTGATCACCGGATCGCCGTTCTCCTGGGCGGGATTGCTGTTGATTGGCGGCATCGTGTTCTTCTTGTTTGCCGGATTCGTTTGGATCCGCCTGGCCGAGTGATCGGCGACGGCGACCGGAGCGGCGGCCGTGACGCCGGCACGTGCTCCGCTCAGGGAGTGGTGCTGGCGTGACGTCAACGAAGGATTCGCCGCGGCCACCCCATGCCCTCGACGCGGACGACGTCGCCGGCGGCCTGGGTACCGATCCGTCCACCGGACTCAGCAGCGCCGAGTCCGCCGCGCGGCTGTCCCGGTTCGGCGCCAACCAGATCACCGCCGAGAAGCCGCCATCAGTGTGGCGGGTTGCGCTCCGACAGCTGCGAGATCCGATGAACATCATGCTGATCGTTGTCACCGTCGTCAGTTTCGCGATCGGTCAGGTGTCCACCGGTGTGCTCGTCGGCCTGCTGATCCTGCTGAACGTGGTGCTCGGGTCGCGTCAGGAACTGAAGGCCAGGGCGAGCGTCGACGCACTGTCGAATCTGCAGGTGCCGCAGGCCAAGGTCGTTCGCGGCGGCGTCCTGGCGCTGGTGCCGGCGGTCGACGTGGTGCCGGGTGACCTTGTGCAGGTGGAGGCCGGCGACATCGTCCCGGCCGACGGCCGGATCCTGCGGTCGGCAACCTTGGAGGTGCAGGAGGCCGCTCTGACCGGGGAGAGCGCACCGGTCAGCAAGGACAGCGCCGTGCTGACCGGAGACGTCGCGCTGGGTGACCGGTCGAACATGTTGTTCCAGAACACTTCTGTCACCCGGGGCACGGCGTCGATGGTCGTGACCGACACCGGTATGTCCACCCAGATGGGGCAGATCGCCACCATGCTGACGGCGGTCACCCGGACGAGGTCGCCGCTGCAGCGGGAGCTCGACACGCTGACCCGAGTGCTCGGCATCATCGCCTGGACCGCGGTCGCGGTCATCGTCATCGTCGGGGTGATCCGTGGGATACCGGCCAGCGAGGTGCTGCTGCTCGGCACGGCGATGGCAATCTCGGCGATCCCCACCGGTCTGCCCGCCTTCGTTTCCGGGATGCTCTCCTACGGCGCCAAGCAACTCGCCGCCGCCAAGGCGGTGGTCAAGAACCTGACCGACGTCGAAACCCTCGGCGCCACCAGCGCCATCAACACCGACAAGACCGGCACGCTGACCTTGAACGAGATGATGGTGTCGACCATCTACGCGAGTGGGTCATGGTTCACCGTCGACGGTCAGGGATATCGCAAGAGCGGTCAGATACTGTCCGTCGCCGGAACGCCGGTGCCTGATTTCACCCGGCTGGCACTCGGTCTGGTGCTGGACAGCGACGCCACGGTCTCCGATGACGGTTCGGTGGTCGGCGACCCCACCGAGGCGGCCCTCGTGGTCCTGGCCGCCAAGCTCGGTGTCGACGCCGAGGAGACGCGGCGTGCCTACCCGCGCATCGCCGAGGTGCCGTTCGACTCGGACTACAAGTTCATGGCGACCTTTCACCGGTTCCCGGTCGACGGCGTCGACCGGGTCATCGAGCTGGTCAAGGGCGGCCCCGATGTCGTGCTGGCCCGGTGCACCCAGGTCGGCGGACCGCTCAGCGGCAGCCAGCTGCCGATCGGCACGGCTCGCGCCGGTATCGAAGCGGCGAACACCCGCATGGGCGAGAAAGGTTTGCGCGTGCTGGCCTTCGCTGCCCGGCTGGTCGATGACGGCGAGCAGGCGGGCCTGGCCGCCGACCCGATGGCGTTGACCCACGACCTGGCCTTCGTCGGCATGGTAGGCATCATCGACCCGCTCCGCGCCGAGGCCAAGGCGGCCGTGACGACCGCCCGGAAGGCCGGGATCGACGTTCGCATGATCACCGGTGATCACGCGGTGACCGCAGCTGCGATCGGTGAGACGCTCGGGCTCGGGCCGGGAGCGATCAGCGGCACCGAACTGCAGGAGCTCTCCGACGACGAACTGGAACGACGCCTGTCTCAGCTGCACGTGTTCGGGCGGGTGTCCCCACAGGACAAACTGCGGCTGGCACGGGTGATGCAACACCAGGGGCTGATCGTCGCCATGACCGGCGATGCCGTGAACGACGCTGCGGCACTCAAGCAGGCCGACATCGGCGTCGCCATGGGCTCGGGCAGCGAGGTGACCAAGCAGGCGGCCCGGATGATCCTGACCGACGACAACTTCGGCACCTTGGTGCACGCCGTCGAACTCGGCCGCACCGTGTACGCCAAGATCGTTTCCTACGTGCGGTACCAGATGACGCAATTACTGTCCCTGGTGATGTTGTTCCTGGCGGCGACCGCCTTCAACATCAACCAGGGTGTAGCCCTCACCCCGACCATGGTGCTGTTCCTGTTGATCTTCGTCACCGCCGCGGGCGTCATCGTCATTACGGTCGATCCCGGTGATCCCGACGTGATGAGCCGCCCGCCGCGGGACCCGAGGATTCCGATCACCAACCGCACCGCGGTACTGTTCTGGATCCTTTACGGAGCAGTCCTTTTCCTCGCCGCCCTGGTCCCGTTGGTCGCCGGGCCGGACACGCCCAGCCTCGATCAGGCGAGCGCATCGATGACCATGACATTCGTGGTGATGGGCCTGGGGACGGTGTTCAACGCACTCACCAACCGCCGTGACCCGACCAGCGGGCTGACCGCGCCGATCTTGAAGGCCTTGGCCATCAGCCTGTTCCCGGTCGGGATGATCGTGCTGGCAACCCAACTCCCGGGCCTGCAGGCGGGGCTGCTCACCGCCTCCCTGACGGGTCCGCAATGGCTGGCCTGTATCGGGCTGGCTGCATTGCTGCCCTTGGTCGTCGAAACCGGCAAAGCAATCCGCCGCGGGCGGACCGCAGGGTGATCATCAGCTGAGAAGTGCACACCATCGGTGGTGGTGCTTTCAGCTTTATTAGCCCGATGTTCCCCTCCGCATCATTTGCGCCTCGGCGCACCAATGTCCTTGTACAGCAAAGCATTTCGCGCGGCGATCGTGATGTCACCGCTCCGTCACGACCTTGTGACCCGCTGAGAGCCTGAACCTGGTTTCGGCAAACGCCGGAGGGGTACGGGGCTCGACAAGGTCACCACAGCGACACCTGATCATCCCGTACCTCTCGCTGACCCTGCCGATCTCGATCTGGACTCTGGCCGCCTTCTTCCGGCAAATCCCATGGGAACTGGAGCAGGCGGCGCAGGTGGACGGCGCCACCACGTGGCAGGCGTTCCGCAAGGCAATCATCCCGCTCGCCGCGCGCGGTGTGCTCACCACGGCGCTGATCGCGTTCTTCATCGCCTGGAACGACTTCGTCTATGGCATCTCGCTCACCTCCTCCGACGCTGCGCGGCCGGTTCCGGCCGCGCTGGCCTTCTTCACCGGCGCCTCCCAGTTCGAGGAGCCCACCGGAGCCATCTCGGCCGCGGCCGTCGTCGTGACCATTCCGGTCGTGATCCTGGTCGTCCTGTTCCAGCGCCAGATCGTGTCCGGACTGACCCAGGGCGCCGTCAAGGGCTGACCCCCTCCGACACCCACTCGACCTCAAGGAGTTCCGCATGGCAGCCATCACGCTCAAGAACATCGCCAAGGAATACGGCGACGGTTTCCCGGCCGTCAACGACGTCAGCCTGGACATCGCCGAAGGCGAGTTCGTCATCCTGGTCGGCCCGTCCGGATGCGGGAAGTCGACCCTGCTGCGGATGATCGTCGGGCTGGAGGAGGACATCACCTCCGGCGATCTGGAAATCGGCGGCAAACGCGTCAACGACGAGGCGCCCGAGACCGCCAGCTGGCCATGGTGTTCCAGAACTATGCCCTCTACCCACACCTCACGGTCGCCGAGAACATCGCCTTCCCGCTCCGGTTGAAGAAGGGGCAGTTCAGCGAGGACCAGATCAGGGCGAAGGTGCGCGAGGCGGCCGAGACCCTCGAGCTCACCGAACATCTGGACCGCAAGCCCGCCAACCTGTCCGGTGGTCAGCGGCAGCGGGTTGCCATGGGTAGGGCCATCGTGCGCGATGCGCAGGCGTTCCTGTTCGACGAACCGCTGTCCAACCTCGACGCGAAACTGCGCGGTCAGATGCGCACGGAGATCTCCCGCATGCAGCGGCGACTGGGCACGACGACCGTCTACGTCACACACGACCAGACCGAGGCGATGACGCTCGGCGACCGGGTTGCGGTGCTGCGCAAGGGCGTCCTGCAACAGGTCGCGAGCCCGCGGGCGCTGTACGAGCAGCCGGTGAACCTGTTCGTCGCCGGCTTCATCGGATCGCCGCCGATGAACTTCCTGCCCGGTGAGGTGGAAAACGGCAGGCTGAAGCTGCCTTTCACCGAGACGGAGTTGCCGGCCGGCGTGCGGGACAAGGCACGTGACGGCTCCCTGGTGATCGTCGGGATCCGTCCGGAGCATTTCGAGGACGCCTCCGTGCTGGAGGATCACCGGCTCGACAAGGGAGTGCGCTTCGAGGCCGACGTCGACGTCGTGGAATGGCTCGGGGCCGAGCTGTATGCGTACGTGCCGTTCGACACCCACCCCGACGTCGCCGCGAAGCTGGAGGAGCTCGACCGGGACCTGGACGGTGAGGGGATGCGCAGCCAACTGGTGGTCGCGCTCAGCGCGGAGAGCCGGGTCCGGGACGACGACCGCGCGCAGCTGTGGTTCGACCCTTCCCGCATGATGATCTTCGATCCGGAGTCCGGCGAGAACCTCACCTACGACACGGATACGGCCCGCCGGATCGACGAGGAGAGCGAACAGGACCGCAAGTCCGCGCTCCAGCGTGCGCACGACCGGCGAGAGGCGAAGGCCGACATGGTTGCTGCCCGGTGAGCCGGTAGACGGCGCACGGTCGCCCGGGAGACCGCTGGCGGGTTCGGCACCGAAGTAGCTCATGCCGCACCTGTCCGACCGGCTGGGACGGACCGACACGCGCGGGCTGTGGCGACTTCGAACAGTGGTCGGGTTCGGGCTGATGCTGGGCTTCTTCGTCGCCGCGGAATCCCGCCACCAGTACGTTGCCCGGCGGCACGAGGCGAACGACCCTCGGTACGGGTTCTTCTATGGCCTCACTCGCGCATGCAGGTGTTGGCCCGAAACCGTCCTGGCGTCGCCCGACGATGACGCGTCGTTGGCATGCCCGGCGGCGAAGGCGTCTGACGCCACTCTCGGGTCATGCCCGAGCAGGCACCGAGGACCGACCCCCTTTCGACCCGGTCGGCAAGAATGGCTGGATCGCGTCATCACGATGACACGATGGACCAGCACCGAGGGGATTTGATGCTGAACGGTGTCAATGCGAGTGCGAGGAACGGCGATGGGTGAGGGCGCGACGATCCAGGTGAGTGACGGGAGGATGCTGGGCCTCCACGAATTCGGGGACCCGGATGGGGCGGCGGTGGTCAACTGTCATGGCGGCCTGTTGTCCGGCCTCGACGTCGCGCCGTTCGACGCGGCCGCCCGCCGGCTGGGTCTGCGGATCGTCTCACCGGATCGCCCGGGCCTGGGTGCATCGAGCCCGCGCCCGGGGCGTACGACCGGCGACTGGGCCGCCGACGTGCGGGCTCTGCTCGACGCGCTCGAGATCCCCAGCGCCGCGGTACTGGGGTGGTCGATGGGTGGCCAGTACGCCCTTGCTTGCGCGGCCCTGCTGCCCGACCGGGTACGGACCACCACGGTCATCGCCGGTTGCCTCCCGCTGGACGACGCTGCCACCTTCGGCGAACTGAACCCGATCGACCGACGGTTCACCCGGCTCTCTCAACATCACCCGCACGTCGCCGCTGAGACGTTTCGATCGCTCGGGGAAATTGCTCGACACGCTCCCGACGCCTGGGCGCAGCTGACACTGCGCGGAGCCGTTCCGGGGGAGGCATCCGCAGTGGTGGGGTTGCCGGATGACGGCATCGCGGCCGCCGCAGCCGCCGCACTGGAGGGTGGTGACGGCATGGTCGAGGAGTACCGGGCCTGGGTGCGGCCATGGGGATTCGCGCCGGGTGAGATTCAGGGACCGGTCACCCTGTGGCAGGGCGACCAGGACACTCTGGTGCCGCCGGCCTGGGCCGAACGTCTCGCGGACGAACTCCCGCACGGTCACCTAAAAAAGGTCGCCGGCGCCGGGCATTTCCTCGGGTACAGCCATACCGCCCGTGTCCTGAAGGGCCTGGTTCCGTAGCGCTCCAGGACACGGACGCCAACACCTGACAGGCTCGGCGGACGGTCGCGACGCCCTCCTCCATCCGCTCGTGCCCTGGTTGTCACCGAGCGCTGCGTTCGTCTTCGAAGACGTGGTCGAGCCAGGTGACGACCTGACCGTTCTGCTGACCCAGCACGCGCCGTCAGCGACACTGATCAACGGTGACGGAATGAATCGGTGACGCCCCCTGACGGTCTGCGTCGCACGGTGCTTCATGCCTGAGCCGCACCTGACGAGCGTGTGCCCGGAGCGGTCACCGAGTAGAACGCGGTTGTCCGGCGTAGGCGGAAACCGAGCGAGAGGTACAGGCCGATGGCGGTGACGTTGGACGCCGCCGCATGCAGCAGTACCCGGTCGCCGCGCTCGGTGATGTGGGCGCCGAGGGCCGACACCAGGCGGGTCGCGAGCCCTCGACCGCGATAGGCCGGATCGGTGCAGACGGCGCTGATCTCGGTCCAACCGGCCGGGTGCAGCCGCTCTCCCGCCATCGACACCAGCCGGCCACGGTGGCGCAGTCCGAGGTAGGTGCCGAGTTCGATCGTCCGCGGGCGGAACGGGCCTGGTTCGGTCCGCGCGACCAGGTCGGTCATCTCGGCGACGTCGGCGGGACCCAACCGGATCGACTCCGGATCGGGCCGTTTCACCAGCGACACGTCGACCATCTGCACGCCGAGGCCGAGGTGAACTGCGGTCCAGCCGGCCGGCGGTGCGACGGATCTGCCCGCGATGGCGAAGGAGCCGCCGGGACCGACCAGCTGCGCAACGTCCGCCCAGACGTCCGGATCCCGCTCGTCGTGCAGCGCGACGAACGGTGCCACGTCGGGCCGGTACCGCGCGGCGCCGCCGCGCCGCTGCGCGAAACGCCGGTGCGGACCTGTCAGCGACGCCCACGCGGGATTGTCCAGGACCGGCTCACCGAGTGCCGGATCCGGTTGCAGGGCGGCGATGTCGACGATCGTCACGCGGCGAGGCCCAGATGCTCTCGCAGGGTGTCGCCGTGGTAATCGCCGCGGAAGACGCCCTGCTCCTGCAGCAGCGGCACCACCGTGTCGGCGAATTCGGCCAGCCCGTCCGGGGTGATGTGCGGGACCAGGATGAAGCCATCGCTGGCGTCGGCCTGCACGTACTCGTTGATCGTCGCCGCGACGGTGGCCGGGGTGCCGATGAAGTTCTGCCGCCCGGTCACCTCGATGATCACCTCACGCAGCGACAGTCCCCGCGCGGCGGCACGTTCCCGCCACTCCCGGGCCATCGCGATCGGATCGGTGTACATCCGGACGCTGGCCCGGCCCTTGGCGATCGTGTTCTCGCCCACCAGTGGGTCGATGGCCGGGACGGGTCCGTCGGGGTCGTAGCCGCTCAGGTCCCGGTTCCAGAGTTGTTCGGCGAACTTGATTGCGGTCTGGCCGCTCACTTGCTGCCGCCTGACCTCCGCCGCGTGCTCCTGCGCCTCGGCCTCGGTGTCACCAAGGATGAATGTCGCAGCCGGTAGCACCAGCAGTTGGTCGGCGGTCCGGCCGTACCCCGGAAGCCGGCGTTTGACGTCGGCGTAGAACGCCTTTCCTGCCTCCAGGGTCCCGTGCCGGCTGAAGATGGCATCGGCCGCCGATGCCGCGAACTCGCGACCCGCATCGGAGTCGCCGGCCTGGAAGATCACCGGCCGACCCTGCGGGCTGCGGGGAACGTTGAAATGCCCCTCGATGTCGAAGTGCTTGTCGTGCACGGCGAACGCGCCGGGGCCGGGCTGGGCGAGGAACCTGCCGGTGGCCTTGTCGGCAACGATCTCCGGTCCCTGCCAGGAGTCGAAAAGGGTGATGGCCGCATCCAGGAAACTCCGTGCCCGTTCGTAGCGCTGATCCTGCGGCAGGAATCCACCACGCCGGAAATTCTCCCCGGTGAACGCATCCCACGACGTCACGACGTTCCACGCGGCGCGTCCACCCGAGAGGTGGTCCAGGGTCGCGAACTGCCGGGCAACGTCATACGGCTCGTTGAACGTCGAGTTGATCGTGCCGGTCAGGCCGAGCTTGTCGGTCACCGCGGCCAGTGCCGTGAGTACGGTGAAGGTGTCCGGCCGGCCGACGACATCGAGGTCGTAGATCTTCCCGTTCTGCTCGCGGAGCCGCAGACCCTCTGCGAGGAACAGGAAGTCGAACTTCGCCCGCTCGGCGATCTGCGCGAATCGCACAAAGGAATCGAACTCGATATGGCTGCCGGAGCGGGGATCGCTCCACACCGTGGTGTTGTTGACCCCGGGGAAATGCGCCGCGAGGTGAACCTGCTTCACACGGGGTCGGCCGTTTCCGGGGCTCATACCAGTGCTCCTTCGGTGATGGTTGCGGCGTAACGATTCTCGGGGCGGGGCAGGCCGAGCAATCCGCGCAGGGTGGGTGCCTCGTAGCGACGGCGGAACAGCTGGCGTCGCTGCAGTTCGGGCACGAGTGCGGTGGTGATGGCGTCGAGGTCGTCGGGAAGCGCGGCGGGTCGTAACCGGAAGCCGCTGATGCCGACCTGTTGCCACTGCTCCAGCAGATCGGCGAGGTCGGCCGGGCCGCCGGTGAAGACCGCCGCATCCGAGGTGAACGGGGTCCCGCCCAGGGCGTCCAGACGCTCCTTGCGGTCTGCTCCGGATTCGCGGTTGCCGTCGGTGTCCCGGTCGAGAAACACCACCAGGTCGGCGAAGATCGCCAGGGGTTCGTGCTCACGTCCCGCCGCGCGCTGGGCGGCGCGCACCTGCGTCACGATGCCGGCCGCATCACCCGCGGACGTGGGCGTGACGAAGACGATGTCGGCGCTCCGCGCGGCGAGTCGGTAGGCAACGGGCACGTGCGCCAGCGCGGTCACCAGCGGCTGCCCCTGCGGCGGACGCGGAACGATCGATGGACCCTTCACGGAGAAGTGCCGACCGTGGAAGTCGATGTAGTGCACCTTGTTCCGGTCGATGAACCGCCCGGTGGCGGCGTCCCGGATCTCGGCGTCGTCCTCCCAACTGTCCCACAGCCGCCGCACTACCTCGACGTATTCTCCGGCCTCGTCGAACAGGTCCTCCACGAGTTGCCGAGCGGCCGGGTCGTCGATGTCGGTGGATGAGAACGCCGGGATGCTGCGGCGCCCGAAGTGCGCGGCTTCCACCGCGCGTCCCGAGACCTGCACGCGCAGGCCCGCTCTGCCGTGGCTGACGTAGTCGAGGGTGGCGATGGCCTTGGACAGGTGGAACGGCTCGGTGTGCGTCACCAGGGCCGTCGGAACCAGACCGATGTTGCCGGTCGAGGGCGCGACCCTCGCCGCGATCAGCGTCGCGTCCAGACGCCCCCGCACCTGGTCCACCCGGTCGTCCTGGCCCTGGTAGCCGGTGGTCTGCAGGCCGAAGGAGTCCTCGATCGTGACGAAGTCCGCGAGGCCGCGTTCTGCCCGCAAGACCAGATCGGTCCAGTAACGGGCCGTGAACAACTCCAGCGGGCGGGCGGACGGCTCGCGCCAGGCGGCTGGGTGCCAACCGGCGCCGTCCAGGGCGAGCGCGAGATGCAGTGGTGTGGGCATGGGGGAACCTTCAGGTCGACGGTGCGATGGAGGGTGCGATGGATGGTGGTGTCGCGGGTTGCAGAGCCGTCACGGCCGCCGCCAGCAGTCGGCCGTGCCGCTCGACATATGCCGCAACGAGGTCGGCCAGCACGTCGAGGTCGGACTCCTCCAGCAGCAACGACGGTGCGGGCACGACGGCTCCGAGCTCCGCGAGGACAGGCCGCAACTGGAGGTCCGCGAGGTGACGATGCGCCGGCCCGCCCGCCACCGTCAGCGGTACGACGACAGTGCTGCTGAGCGAACCCGCGGGAAAGGTGTCGAGGAACAGTTTGAGCAGCCCGCTGTAGCTGGCCTTGTACGTCGGCGTCGCCACCACCGCCAGTGACGCGGCCCTGGTGGACTCACCCGCGGCGATGGCCTCGGGGGATTGCCGCCACGGGGCGAGCAGCCCCTCGGCGAGAGTGGCGAGATCGACCGCCGCTATGACCGGGAGCCCGGCCGCCGCACCGAGTGCGTCGGCGAGGGTCCGGGCGGCGCGCAGGGTGCGCGAATCCGGTTTGGGATTGCCGACGACGGCGATAACGGTGCCGCTCACGCCGCCCACACCCGGCTCGGATGGCTCGACCGCAGGACCGGCATGACGTCGCCGACGAACCGCTGCACCGACTCACGGTTGAGATCCGCTGCAAGTCCTGGATTCTCGGTGGAGATGCCGGACAGCTCATGACCGAACGCGGCGTGGTAGCGGCCGAACTTGTCGATGATCTGCTCCGGCGAACCCACCAGGACGGAACCGCGTTCCAGGAACTCCTCGAGGGTGGTGAACGGCAGGTTGTTGTGAGCGGCACCCGGCGAGGCCATGAAGGCGGCGAAGATCGGTCGGTAGGTGTCGATCGCGTCCTGCGAGGTCTTCCCGACGTAGAGCCCGTTGAACCCGGCCCCGACGAGGGCGTCCGCGGGGTCACGCCCGTACTCGGCCCAGCGGCGGCGGTAGTGATCGACGAGTGTGGCGTACTTGCTCAGCGGATGGAAACCGTTGGCGGAGAACAGCGGGTCACCCCACTTCGCGGCGAGCTCGGTGGATTCCCTGGACGATGCGGATCCGTGCCAGACGGTGAGTGGTTGCTGGAAGGGCCGAGGTTGGGTGGTCGCCTCGACCAGGTCCGGACGGTACTTCCCGGACCAGCTGACCTTCTCCTCGCGGAGCAGACGACGCAGCAGCTCGTACTTCTCGGCGTTGCGGTCCCACTGGCCGTCGAGCTCATACCCGAACAGCGAGTTCTGCTCGGGATCGTTGCCCTTTCCGATGATGATGTCCACCCGGCCCTCGGAGAGCTGGTCGAGTGTGGCGTAGTCCTCGGCCACTCGAACCGGGTCGAGCAGCGACAACACCGTCACCGTGGTGAGCAGCCTGATCCTGGTGGTCAGGGCGGCGATGTACGCCAGGACGACCGGGGGCGAGGAGGAGATGAAACGCTGTGCGTGCCGCTCGCCGACACCGAACCCGTCGAAACCCAATTCCTCCGCCCACTGTGCTTGGCGGGCCACGGCTTCGAAACGCTCTGCCGTGCTCAACTTCTCGCCGGTGATCGGATCGGCGGAATTGTCGATGAGGGTGTAGGTGCAGAACTTCACGGGGTGACCCGAATCGGTGCGAGCTCCCCCGCGGTCACGGCGAACGGCAGTTCGTTGCCCGGGACAGGGGCCGGGCACGTCCCGAAGGCCGTGAAGGCGAACGGGAGGTTGACCGCCCGGTTGAAGTCCACGATCACCGCACCGGTCGGGGTGGGAGCGGAGGTGGCGACCACCCGCCAGGGCGCCGTCTCGCGACCGCTGGTCGAGTCCCGAAAGCTCAGGTTCAACCTGGCGTCCCGGCCGGCGGTGGCGACCAGCGTGAACGATCCGCTCTCGAAGGCGATCTCGACGGTTCCGACGGCGGTCACGTCCTGACGGAGGTCATCCCGGGCGGCGTCCACCATGACCCTGCGCGGTGCGTCGAACGGCGTGAACCGCCCGGGCCGCACCCACCGGGGGCTCACCTCATGGGCCGGGACACCCTGGAAAGCAACGCGTTCGGGGCCTCGCGGATCCCGCAGCCGGATGGCGTAACGCCCGCCGCGTAGCACGAGTTCGACGACGGCATCGCCATGGCGCACCCAGAGCAATGAACCGGCTTCCTGAACAGTCGCAGTCTCGGGGTCGTTTGACCCGTCGGCCTGCCACACGGCTCGGCCGTCGGCCGCATGCCAGCGACCCGGGAGGCCGTCGAAGGTGGTCGGTTCGGCAGGTAGCCAGTGGAAGGCGGTGAGGCTGAGCCAGCCGTGCTCCGCTGCGAGTTCCACCTCCCGCTCGTGGTGCCAGTCGTTCCAGGCGCTGACCAGCGCCGAGGGCGCAGTGGTGGTCGTCATGTCAGTTGCTCCCCGCCTGCACGAGTGCGCCGTTCGGGCGCTCCGCCGCGGCCGCGTCCCGTTTGGCCACCTCCGCACGTACGAGCGGGATCACGTAGCGGCCGAAATCAATGGCGTCGTCGTAGATGTCGTAGCCGCGCGCGGACAGGATGGTGATGCCCAGGTCGTAGTAGTCCAGCAGTGCCGCGGCCACCCTCTCCGGCGTGCCGACCAGTGCCGTCGAGTTGCCGCCGCCGCCGGTCAGCGCCGTCGGCGCGGTCCACAGCGCGCGGTCATGGCGCTCGCCGGCCGCCACCGCCGCCAGCAACCGCTGCGACCCTGCGTTCTCCGGTGAGCCGTTGCGCGGCAGCAGTTTGCCGCCGTTCTTGGTTGCCTGGATGCGACCCAGGATCTTCTCCGCCTTCGCCCAGGCCAGCTCCTCGGTCGGGGCGATGATCGGGCGGAACGCGATCTGCAGGGTCGGCCGGTCCGCCCGTCCCGCGGCCGATGCGGCCGCATCGATGGAGGCGATCTGCTCACGGGTGCCGGCCAGCGGTTCACCCCAGAGCGCGTAGATGTCCGACTCGGCGGCGCCGACGGCGTAGGCCGCCGCCGAAGACCCGCCGAAGGAGATCCTCGGTTGCGGCTTCTGCACAGGCAAGATATCCGCCCGGAATTGCTCGAGCCGATAATGCTGCCCGGCATAGTCGAACGGTTCCTGCGCGGTCCAGGCCCTTTTCACGATCTGGATGTACTCGCGGGTGCGCTCGTAGCGGGTGTCCTTGTCCAGGAAGTCACCCTCCGCGGCCTGGTCCGCCGTCGACCCGCCGGTGATGAAGTGCACCTCGAACCGCCCACCGGAAACGTGGTCAAGGGTCGCGAAGGTCTTGGCCGCGTAAGTCGGTGCCGAGACGTTCGGCCGGTGGGCGAGAACCAGGTTGATCCGTTCGGTGTGCCCCGCGACGTAGGCGGCGACCTGCGCCGGGTCGGGGGAGCCCGAGTGGTACGCGAACAGGATGCGGTCCCAGCCGTGGTCCTCGTGCGCCCGGGCCAGTTTGCGGGTGTACTCCAGATCGAGGCTGCCGCCGGTGCGTGGGGTGACCTCGCTGGCCGGATTGGTGCCGGCAATTCCCAGGAATTCAACGGGCATGATGCATCTCCTTTGTCGGTCCCGGCTTCTGCGACGGGTCGGTCTGCAGCAGGGTGAGGATTGTTCTTGCGACGGCATCGTTCTGCCGGAAGCCAGGGCCGTTGAATCCCGGTCGGGAAAATCCGGCCGAGCCGGCCGATCCCGACACCGACGGCCCCAACAGGAATCTGCGGGGATGGACGGACCGGTCGGCGCGGATCGCGCGGCACGACGGGTCTGCGAGCAGTTGACCACCGCCGAGGTACCGACCGCCCGGCAGCGTGACGTCCTCGGCCGCGAGTTCGCCGCGGACCAGCAGTCCACGGATGATCGGGTCGGCGGCCGCGCGGACGTCCGGGCGCGGCAACCGGGCGTCCACCAGGGCTCGGGCACGGATGTGCCCCGGGACGGCCGGACTCGAGCCGACGAACACGCCGTCGGTGACCTCGATCGTCATCTCCGGACCGGCGAACTGGATCAGCCCCGCGTTGTGCAGTGCGAGCAGCTCCGCCAGCCGCCGCGGCGGCGGCCCGCTGGCGAGGAAGGAGAAGAAGCCGTGGAACTGGCTCTCGACGTACCGGATCCGGTCCGCCGCACTGATCCGGCCACTGGTCAACGCCGAGGCCAGCACCGCGTACACGGTCAGCAGCGCATCGAAAACCGCTGCGTCGGCGGAGAAGTACGGATCGGCCCGGCGCCGTAGATCGGCGGTGATGTGATCGACGACCGCATCGGTCAGGTCGGCCTGCGATGCGAAATAGCGGCCGGTGAGGGGCCGATCGATCATCGGCAGGTCGAAGCGGTCCTCGGCCTTGGGGACGGCCTGCGCGGCGGCGGCAGCGAAGTCGGCGCCGGTGACGTCACTGGTCTCCAGGACCACCGAGAAGGTAGCCCACGGGACGACGGTCCGCTCGGGATGGGCGGTGAACAGTTCCCGGTAGTGAGCGCCCGCAAGCTCTTTGGCGATCAGTGGCCAGACCTCGGAGCGGAAGTCGGCGATCCGCCGGCCGCCGCCGAGCGCCGCGACCGCTGCCGGCGTGAAGTATCGCGGCGGGGTCGGCGCGCTGCCCTCCCGGGTGTAACCGAGCTTGGCGTGATACGGCACTCCGCGCCGGGAACCGACGTACAGCACCGGTTCGGCACCGCTGGGATGGTAGGTCAGCGCGCCATGCCGATCCTGCGTGAAGCGACCGCCTCGACCCTCACCCAGCAGCACCATCAGGTCGATGAAGGCGAGGCCGAAACCGCGGACCAGTACCGGTTCACCGGCGCGGAGGTCCGACAGATCGATGTCGGCGGTGTAACCGGGTGGCAGATACGTCAGGTCGTGCCTTCGCGCGGCGGCGAGCAGCCCGACCTCTTCGGGGGTCGGGTCGCGGTCCAAGAAGCCCTGTGCGAGGACGACGACGTCTGCGGTCAGCGTGCTGCCATCGTCCAGCACGAGGTGCTGCCGGTTGCCGTGGTCGGTCAGATCCACCGCCCGTGCCCGGTGCTCCCGGACGGTCACCGTCGCGGGCAGCCGGGAGATCGCCCGCCGGTATGCCCATCCGAGGTAGTGCGACTGGATCTGCCTGCTGGCGAAGTCCTCCGGTCGCAGGGCGGCGGCCTGATCGCCGAGACCCGCTGCCGCCAGCGGCGTTCGACCTTCGCCGTGCACCCAGTCGGCGAGTGCCGGACCAGGCTCGATCGGTCCGTCGCAGGTCACCGACTCGTCGGTGAAGACCGTGACGTCACGGGCCATCGAATTCATCCACAGCAGGCTCGACTGCCGGGAGCGCCAGATGCGTCCGCCGCCGGCCGGGAACGGATCGACGACGTGGATCTCGACAGCTCCCGGATCGAGCGCCCCGGCGTTGGCGGACAGGCGTTCCAGCAGGCCTGCGGTACGGGGACCGCCGCCGACGAAGACGACCTTCTTCGTCATCGGACGGAACCGTTCACCAGGCTGACCGGTCGCGGCGAACCGGGCTGCTGGACGCGGCCGCGGTGAGCGGCCTCGATCTCCTCCCAGGTCGGTTGCTGCCAGGGCGCGAATCCCGCTCCGGCAACGAGTTCCTTGGCGAATGCCAGCGGACCGATGGTCTCGGGGTCGGCCGTGGGGTCGAACCGGGGTGTGTAGCCGGACGCGAGGTAGAGGTTGCGGGCCTCGGGCTGACGTGGGCCGGTGGTGAGGTGGATGCGATGGTAGCCCAGTTCGAGGGCCGCCTGCTCCAACTCGGCCATCACCCGGCGGGCCAGACCGCGGCGCCGGTGCCGGTGTGAGGTCCAGACCCGCTTCACCTCGGCGGTGGTCGCGTCGTACCGGCGCAGTGCACCGCCGGCAACGGTCTCACCGTTCTCCTGAAGGATCAGGAAGACGCCGTGCGGCTGGACGAAGTCCGACGGCGGAACCTCGGTCAACTGGGTGTTGGCATCCGGCCGCCCGTAACGGGTTCCGTACTCGACGATCAGATCGGCGAGCAGCGGCCGGAGCCGTTCGTCGTCGATCGCGACCCGGTGCACCTGCAGGTCCGGGGCTCCGGCCAGGGACGAGACCCGGCGGCCGCCGACGCCGTCGACCCGCAGCGGCAGCGGTGGTGCGCCGGCGTGCCGGTGGATCACACTCAAGAACTCGTCGGTCACCTGCGCGAGCGGCGCCAGTGACGCGGGGTCGATCAGGACACCGCCGTCCCCCCACTGCCGGATGTGTGCCGACGGCACGAACCAGCCCTGCCCGATGTGCGTCGCGCCCAGCGTCGCCAGGACGGGCCGCAGGGCGTAGTCGACAGCCAGAACGTGCGCGGTCGAGCCGCCGGTGACGATGGGCAGCACCGCCTTGCCCCGAAACGCGAACTGCGGCAACAGGTCCAGGAACACCTTCAACAGCCCGGAGTAGGCGGCCTGGTACACCGGCGTGGCCACCACGACTGCATCCGCGGCGGCCACCGCGGCGACGACGTCGGCGATGGCCCCGTCGGTGACATCGCCCCCGAGCAGGGCGGCCGGCGGCAGCGCGCGCACCTGCACCGTGCGGACGGAGTGCCCCGCGCCCAGGATCCGGCGGTTGACGTGGGTCAGCACGGCGTGCGTGCTGGAGATCGCCTGCGGGCTGGCGGAAATGCTCAGGACGAAGGACATGGTGCTCCCTGGGTGTCGATGCGTTGTGTCATGCCCGCCGCCCGCCTGCCGGTAGCGGGCCGGTGCGCCGTCCGGCGGCGAAGATCCTCGGCGCAGCAGCCGTACCGTCCACCAGGCCGGCCACCAGTTCGCCGATGGCGGGCGCGAACTTGAACCCGTGCCCCGAGAAGCCGGCGGCCACCGTCACCGGGCCGCGCCGATCGAGCACGAAATGATGGTCGGGGGTGGTGGTGTAGAGGCAGGTGGTGGCCACGGCCGAATCCGCTTCGACACCGGGAAGCCATTGGGACGCGTATCGCTGCAGTCTGGCCACCCCGTCGGGATCGGGACGGAAATCCCGGGTGCCCGGATCGACCACCGGTCCGGTCCCGTGTTCGCCGACCTTGATGCCGTCTTCCGACGCGAGCCCGTAAATGCCCGGACCCTGGTATCCGGCACCGGGGTGGTGGATGAAACTCGGCCAGCCGATGGGCGTTTGGGTGGGAATGAAGTGTGCCGGCTGTTCCTGTGTGGTGATGAGTTCGGGCAACAGCTGCTGCAGCACCGGTACACCGTCGAACAGCTGCGGGGTCCAGGCACCGGCCGCGACCACCACCTGGTCGAAGCGCAGCGACCCGGATGACGTGAGAACCCTGACACCGGAGGAGTTCTGCCGCAGGCCCGTCACCTCGGCGTTGTGCCAGATCTCGGCTCCGTCGTCTGCGGCGCGGCGTTTGAGTGCGGCCACCGCGTCGTCGGCATGCAACCGGCCGGCCTCCGGGTGGTAGAGCACCATCGTGTCGAAAGCGAGGCCGGGCCATTGCATTCGAGCGGCGCGTGGGGTGTGCAGCGAGTGCTCGATCCGGGCCTGCGTCAACGTGCGGGTCAGCGCGTGCAGCCGGCCGGGCTCGCCGTGGTCGACGGCGCCGGTCGGTGTGTAGACCCGCGCCCCGTCGAGCCGCTCCAACCTGCGCCACAGCCTGGCGGCGCGCGCAGCCAGGTCGACATAGGTGCGTTCGGTGTAGGCATGACGGAAGATCCGCGAGCTGCCGTGCGAAGCACCCCACACATGCCCGGGCCCGAACTGCTCGAACAGCACGACCCGATGGCCCCGCGCCGCCAGCTGCCAGGCCGCGGCGGACCCCATCACTCCGCCGCCGATCACGGCGACTGCTGCAGCGGTGCGGGGCATCGTGGTCACTTCCCTTCGGGATCGGTTGTGGGCCGGTGCTTGTCAGCCGGCGGTCTTCGGCAGGCCGGGTGGGTTGATCTCCGACGTCTGCACCGCTTCGCTCGCCAGGTTCCAGCGGTCCAGAACCTGCTGGTAGGTGCCGTTCTCGATGGTGTGGTTCAGCGCATCGGCGAATGCCTTCACCAAGCCGTTGTCCTTCTTCGTCAGGACCGCGATCTCGCCCTGTAAGGTGTCGCCCGCGCCCGAGAAGGTCCCGATCACCTTGGTTTCACCGGTGCTGGCCGCGTGATACTGCGCGGTCGGATTCGGTCCCAGGTAGCCGTCGATCCGGCCGGACGACAGGGCAAGGTAATAGTCGGTCGAATTCTGGAAGTACTTGATGTCGATGGGTTCCAGGCCCTCGGCGACGTTCTTCTCGTTCCAGTCGACCAGGATCTTTTCCTGGTTGGTTCCGGATCCGACGGCGATCACCTTGCCGGCCAGGTCCTTGCGGCTGTTCACCGTCCAGTCCGCGTCTTTCGGCACCTCCAGGGCGAGGGTGTCCAGGCGGTAGGTGGCGAAGTCGTACTTCTCCTTGCGCTCCTCGGTCACCGTGACGTTCGAGATGAACGCGTCGACCTCCCCGGAGTCGATCCGGACGAAGTTCTGCGCCCAGTCGGCGGCGCTGAGATCGACCTTCAGGCCGAGGACGTCGGCGATGAGGTAGGTGAAGTCGACCTCCGACCCGATGATCGTCGTGTCATCCGTCGCGTAGAACCGCAGTGGTGGCGCGGTTCCCGCGCTGCCGGTCACCCGGAGCGTGCCGCGGTCGCGGATCGCCTGCGGTACCTCCGCGGCGATCGAGTCGACCTTCGCGGTGGTGACGCGGTTCTGGTCGGGTCCGAGGTTGAACTGCACCGCCTGCGCCGCGGCGGGGGAGGCGGCACCGGAACTGGTCACTCCGGCGGTCGCAGCTGAGTTGGTCGCAGCCGCGTCGGCCGGGGATGACGCGCTGGAGGCGGTGTCGGTGGAACTGCCGCAGGCGCTGATCGCCAGGGCTGCCGCGGCCAGGGCCGTGGTCAGGATGACGCGGCGTCGAGTGCGGGAGAACATGGGTGGTTCCTTTCGGGAAATGGTCACAGGACCTTGGAGAGGAAGGAACGGGTGCGTCCCTGCTGGGGGTTGTCCAGGACCTCCGAAGGGGTGCCCTGCTCGACGACGACCCCGGCGTCCATGAAGACGACGGTGTCGGCAACCTCACGGGCGAAGCCGATCTCGTGCGTGACGATGATCAGCGTGCTGCCCTCGCCGGCGAGTTGCTCGATCACCCCGAGGACCTCGCCGACGAGTTCCGGATCGAGCGCCGAGGTCGGTTCGTCGAAGAGGATGACCGACGGGCGCAGCGCGAGCGCGCGTGCGATGGCGACGCGCTGCTGCTGACCGCCCGACAGCTGGCGGGGATAGGCGTGCAGCTTGTCGCCCACCCCGACCCGCTCCAGCAGGGCCCGGGCCTCGGATTCGACCTCTGCGCGGGGGCGTCCCTGGGCGGACACCGGTGCCTCGGCGACGTTGTGCAGCACCGTCAGGTGCGGGAAGAGGTTGAAGTTCTGGAACACGAAGCCGACCCGTGTGCGCTGGGCACGGATCTCGCGCTCGCGGAGCTCGTGCAGCTTGTTGCCCTTGCGCCGGTACCCCACCGGCTCGCCGTCCACCTGGATGAGGCCGCGATCGACCTTCTCCAGGTGATTCAACGTCCGCAGCAGGGTTGACTTGCCGGAGCCGGACGGACCGAGAATCACCGTGACGCGGCCGCGCGGCACCAGCAGATCGATGCCGCGCAGCACCTCCAGCGTTCCGAAGGACTTGTGGACGCCGCGGATCTCGACCGCGTAGTCCGTCGTCGCGCGCTCGGCGGGTGGTGTCACGACGGCAGTCACCGCAGACCGCCGAAGGTCGATTCAGCTCGGGCGGCGTTGATGGTGTTGATCCGGCGTTGCACCTTCTGCCAGGGGGTGAGCGGCAGAGCCCGAGCGGAACCCTTGGCGTAGTGCCGCTCCACGTAGTACTGACCGATCGACAGGATCGTGGTCAGCACGATGTACCAGACGGTGGCCACCATCAGCAACGGGACGACGCGGCCGTTGCGGCCGTAGATCACCTGAACCTGGTAGAACAGCTCGGCGATGGCCATCGTGGACACGATCGAGGTGCCCTTGAACAGGCTGATCACCTCGTTCGCGGCGTTCGGCAGGATTGCCCGCATCGCCTGTGGCAGAACGATCTTGAAGAACTGCCGGCGCTTCGGGATGCCCAGCGACGCGGCCGCCTCCAGCTGACCGGCATCGACGGAGATGATGCCGGCTCTGATGATCTCGGCCGAGTACGCCGCCTGGTGCAGGGCGAGTCCGATCACGGCCGCCGTCATTCCGGTGATCGCACTGTTGACGTCGAAGCTGAAGAAGGCCGGCCCGAAAGGGACGCCGATCGACAGCGAGCGGTACAGGTAGGCGATGTTGAACCAGAACAGCAACTGCACGATCAGCGGGATCGACCGGAACGCCCAGATGTAGGTCCACGAGATCGTCTGCAGGACCGGGTTCTTCGAAAGCCGCGCGATGGCCACGCCGATGCCCAGCGCGAAACCCAGGACACTTCCGTAGATCGTCAGCTGGATGGTCAGCCAGAGCGCCTTCAGCACCGCCGGCGCAGTGAAGTAGGCGGCGAACGTCGGCCAGTCCCAGCCGGGATTGGTGACGAGTCCGTTGATGAACTGCGCCGCCAGCACCAGGCCGGCGATGGCGCCGACCCACCGCCAGGGATGGCGCGCTCTGACAACGGTCAGCTGCTCCGGGTCGGGATCCGCCGGGCCGGCGCGATGGTCGGGTGGGGCCACGGCGGCGGGACGCCGCGTGAGGGGTTGTGCGGTCACGTCAATCCTTTGCGGCCACCTCCGGGGAGGGGGCCGTGGTCGGAGATCGGGAGGGGGGCCGTTGTCCGGCCAGCAAGCAGGAGTGGGCAGGGATCGGCTGCGGAGAGCCGGTCCGGCCAGTGCGAAACGCCGTCAACACCAATGCCATCAACGGAAATGGGGTCAGACCGGTGGCAGGCGGAGTAGCTCAGCTACAGCACAGGACGCGACAACACAGGGCGCTGTGCAACCGGCCCTGGTCGACATGCCGGCGGGAGGTCGCCGTCAGTGCCCAGAAGATCGGGTCGCTCATGATGATCCCTGTTCGTCGTCAATCAGGGCCCGACGGTGCGAGCCCGCGCTTGCGTCGCCGGAATTCCAGCGCCGCCAGGTCTTCACCCGGAGCACCCCGCCGCGGTGGGAGGGTTGCCGTCCAGCAAGCCGGGGCTCGATGCTGGAACTCATGACCTGTTGTCACCGTACGTGGCCGGAAGCGGCGGCGTCAAACGGGCCTCGCCGCCCTGTTCGGCCAACCAGGTGTGCGGGTTCAGGACACCGGTCGGGTCGAAGACCTGTTTGAGTTTGCGTTGCAGTGCAACGCTCTTCGGGCCCAGCTCCGCCTCGAGCCATTCCCGTTTGGTGATCCCGACACCATGCTCACCACTGATCGTCCCACCGAGCGCCAGCGCAGTCCGCACCAGTTCGTCGGCCGCCGGTTGCAGCCGCTGGGGTGCCTCGCCGTCGCCCGGGCGCCGTGGGGTGGACAGCAGGGGATGCAGGTTGCCGTCACCCACGTGGGCGACGACGGCCACATCCAGGTCATGACGTCGGCCGATGTCCTCGATGGCCGACAGCATCGACACCAGGCCCGATCTCGGCACGGCGATGTCCTCACCGACCGCCCACACACCGGTGAGCGGCCCGCGCCCGCTACGTCGCAACCACAGAAAGCGGTCGGCGGCGGCCTCGTCGGGGTACTCGACGGCGGCACCGGCCGACTGCAGGGCAGCGCCCAGCGCGGCGATCTCGGCATCCGCGCCGAAGCCGTCGGTCTGGGCGAGAACAAGGGCCGCACCGCGGCTGCTCAGGTCGGTGCCCTGGGTGGCATCGATGGATCTCAGTGCGCCGCGGTCCAGCAGTTCCAGCACGCTCGGCGTGACGCCATGGCGGGACAGTGACGTCACGCCCGTGGCGGCTGCCGCGACCGTGTCGAAGAAGGCCACCGCGGTGCGGGTCTGCGTCGGGCGCGGGCGCAGTCGGACGATCACCTCCACGATGACACCCAACGTGCCCTCGGATCCGACGAACAGCGCCGTCAGGTCATACCCGACGACGCCTTTGATCGTCTGCCTGCCGGTGCGCAACAGCGATCCGTCCGCGAGGACGGCCGTCAGGCCGAGGACGGATTCCCGGGTGACGCCGTACTTGACGCAGTGCAGCCCGCCGGCGTTGGTCGCGACATTTCCGCCGATCGTGCACATCTCGGAGCTGGCCGGGTCGGGTGCGTACCGCAGCCCGTACCGGGCCGCGGCGGCGTCGAGGTCTGCGGTGACGACCCCTGGCTGCACCACGGCGACCTGGTCGACCGGGTCGATGCGGACGATCTGCGTCAGCCGCTCGGTCGAGAGCACCAGTGCACCGTCCGGCACGGCGGCACCACCGGACAGTCCGGTGCCACGCCCGCGGGGGATCACCGTCACCCCGGCGGCGGACGCCACCCGCAGCGCGGCCTGCACCGATGAGGTGGAGGCGGGCCGCAGCACGGCCAGCGGCGCGCCCGGAAGCCGGTGCCCGGACCAGTCCGTCGCGTGAGCCTCGAGATCGTCCGGCGCCGTGCTGATCTCGGACGGATCCAGCACGTCCGCCAGTCTCTTGAGCGCCCAGATCCGCCGGCGATCCACGGCACCGTGCGTCGCGAGCTGTGTCATCACGCCGCCCCGACACCGAGCTCGGCGAGCAACTGTGCCCGCAGCGCAACGAATCTCGGGTCGCTGACGACCCTCGGTCGGGGCAGGTCGATGACGGCTTCGTGTTCGATGCCGCCGTTCTTCATCACCAGCACCCGATCGGCCAGCTTGATCGACTCCTCCACGTCATGGGTGACGAGCAGGACAGCGCACTGGTGCAGCGTCCACAGGTCGGCCACCAGCGATTGCGCCGTCAACCGGGTGAGCGCATCGAGCGCCGAGAAGGGTTCGTCCAGCAGCAGCAGGTCCGGTTCCCGCACCAGCGCACGCGCCAACGATGCGCGCTGCGCCTCACCCCCGGACAGGACCTTCGGCCAGACGTCGCTGCGGTGGGTCATGCCGACCTCCGCCAACGCGGCTTCGGCCCGCGCGCGGTCCGGGCGTCCGGGAAGCCCGAGCACGACGTTGCGCCAGACCTTCTTCCACGGCATCAGGCGCGGTGATTGGAAGGACACCGCCCGCCGGACCGCCACCTCGACCGTGCCGGTGATGTCCCGGTCGAGGTCGGCGAGGATGCGCAGCAGCGTGCTCTTTCCGCACCCGCTCGCGCCGAGCAGAACCACGAACTCGCCGGGCGCGATGTCCAGATCCAGCTGCCGGATGACGGCCCGGTCGCCGAACGACTTGCCGAGGTTCCTGACCCGCACGGCGTGCACCGACGTGTGCACCGCACCCTCGGGTGCGGGAGTCAGGTCCCGGTGAACGATGGTCGCCATGACAGCAGCACCCTTTCCAGCAGGCGGACGATGACGTCGGCGAGCAACCCGAGCAACGCGTACAGCACCAGACACAGGACGATGGTGTCGGTTTCGAAGAACTCCCTGGCCGAGTTGATCAGATAGCCGATACCTGTTGTGGCGTTGATGGTTTCGGCAAACACCAGGATGAGCCAGGACACCCCGATGGAGTACCGCAGACCCACCAGTCCGTTCGGCACCGCGGCCGGCAGGACGACGTTGCGGACCAGGCCGAAACGGGACAGGCCCAGTGTTCGTCCGGCCTCGATCAGAGCCGGGTCGGTACCCCGGATCCCGGCATAGAGGTTGAGGTACAGCGGGAAGAAGACGCCGAGCGCGATCAGGATCAGTTTCGGCTGATCGCCGATGCCGAACCAGATGATCAGCAACGGGATCAGGCCGACCACAGGAACCGTGCGCAGCATCTGGATCGGTGCGTCGATGATGTCCTCGCCGACCTTGAACAGACCCGCCACCAACGCTGCCAGCACTGCGGCCGAGAGCCCGCACAGCAGTCCGATCAACACTCGCTGCGCAGAGGCGAGGATGGCATCCTGCAGTTCACCGGTGGCCAGCAGGTCGCCGGCCTTCGCGACCACCGCGGTCGGTGACGCGAGGGTGTTCTCCGACAGCCAACCCGCCGTGCTCGCGAGGTACCACAGCAGCAGCAGGGCCAGCGGGCTGATCGCCTTGACCGCCAGTCGCGGCACCCGCGGTCGGCCTGTCCGGCCCGAGGTGCCGACGAGCAGGGTCGTCGGCACCTCCCGGGCGGCGGAGGCACTGCGCTGCAGCGCATCAGGGGGCAACGTACTCCCCCGCGATCTTCTCGAGATCGGCGTCGAACGCGGTGGACCAGTAGTCCCCGATGTCGAACGCCTTGTCGATGATGCCGGCCTCGACAAAGGTGTCCAGGACATCCTGTTGCGATGCGATCGCCTCGGGCGAGGTGGGCACGAACTTGCTGGGCCGCTGGGCTTCTCCGTCGACGAATGTCTTCTTCGCCTGCTCCACAGGCTGTTTCGTCTGCTGGGCGACGACGGCGGCCCAGGTGTCGGCGTTGGCCCGTGACCAGTTGAATGCGCGCTGCAGCCGGGAGAAGTAGTCGGCGATCGCAGCCTTCTTGGCCGGGTCGTTCACCACCGACGGCACGGTGATGTAGAGGAAGTTGCCGGACAGGATGTCGCGGGCGTCGACCAGCGTGGTGGCGCCCTTGGCGTGCGCGGAGATGATGGCGTTGCCGTAGGACGCGAGCGCCTCGACCTGGCCCGACAGCAGAGCCGCCAGACCGTCGCTCGTCGACAGCGGCACCGCCTCGATGTCGGTCCACTTCAGTCCCGCCTCCTGCAGGGCCTTGTACAGGAAGTAGTGGGCCGTGGTGTTCTGGACGTAGGCGACCTTCTTGCCCTTGAGGCCCGCGACGTCGGTGATGGCGCTGCCCTCCGGGACGACGACCTCCTGCGTGAGGGTGTTGCCCTCTCGCACGGCGATGATGTTCAGCGATCCGGGACCGCCGGACTTGGCGGCGAAGATCGGCGGGATCTCGCTCGCGCTGGCGAGGTCGATGGCACCGGCGCCGAGCGCCTCGAGCTGCAGGTTCCCGCCCTGGAACAGGCTGAAGTCGGTCTTGTAGGGCGTGTCGGCGAGGCCCGCCTGCCCGAGCAGCAGTTGTTGCTGTTTCCAGCCGGTCTCGCCGATCTTCAGGGTGACCCCGGTGAGGTCGTTGTCTCCGGCCGCGGACGGGGCGGCAGATGCGCCTGCCACGGGTGAGACTGCGGCGGTGGATTGCTGCTCGCTGCTCTGGGCGTTGGTGGACTGTGAGCAGGCCGTCAGGAGCAGGGTCAAGCCGAGAGCGGCGGCCAGGCGCCGCGCGAGCGTGCGTCTTTTCATCGGAAGGCCTTTCGGTGTTCGTCAGGACGGGACGGGTTGGTCAGGAGGTCAGCGCAGTGACGCGAGAGCCAAAACGAGTCGGTCGGCGGCCCGCGGTAGGTCGCCGATCGGCGGCGAGGAATAGGCAAGCCTGAGACGGCGGTCCCAGGTGGAGCCGCCGGTGGCCGAGAAGTGCCTGCCCGCGGCAACCAGCAGGCCGCGATCAGCCGCCGTCGCAACGAGTTCGGCCGTGTTGATGGCCGGATCCACCACCTCGGCCCAGATGAAGAATCCGCCTTCCGGGCGGGTGAAACGCAGGACGTCCCCGACTTGCTCCGCCAGCGAATCGGACAGAATGCGGGCCCGCTCGGCGTACTGAGTCCGCCCGGTTGCGACGAGCTGCTCGAACCATCCGGGTCGCGCCAGGAGCGCGGTGATGATGCGTTGGCCGAGGACAGAGGAATGGAAGTCGTAGCGCCGGCGGATGTTCTCCAGGTGCGGCACCAGCCATCGAGGTGCGACCACCCAGCCCAGTCGCAATCCCGGTCCGAGTGTCTTGGTGAATGTTCCCACCCGGACGACGTGATCGGAATCAGCGGAGAAATCGGTGACGGGATCACCGACGAACGGGTACTCGCGGTAGGGGTTGTCCGAGACGATGACGAAGCCGTAGTGCTCCGCCAGCTTCTCCAGCCGAACCCTGGCGTCGGCCGGAAGCGTTCCGCCGGAGGGGTTGTGGTGATCGGGCACGGTGTACAGCACCTTGATCCGCTGTCCCGAACGAAGGTGCCGGTCGAGCGCATCAACATCAAGGCCGTGCTCGCCGACCGGCACCGGCAGGATCCGTGCCGAATACTGCTCGGCGATGCGGATGGTGTCCGGGAAGACGGGGTCGTCGACCGCGATCGACTCCCCCGTGTTCAGCAGCGCGGAGAACGCGAGCGCGACGCCGTGCAGTCCGCCGTTGGTGACGAGCACACGATCCGCCGTCACCTCTTCCCGGTGCGCGATCCACGCCCGGAGTTCCGGGATTCCGGCGTGTGGTCCGTAGGCGAGAGCCTGCGGACCTGCGACGGGGTCGGTGAGGAGCGCGGCGGCAACCTCGGCGTAGTCATTCAGCGGCAACAACTCTGCTGCCGGGGCACCGCTGAGCAGTCGCACGACGTCGGAGTCGAAACCCCCGGCCGGTACTGCGTACGGCGCTGCCCTGGACAGCGCGGCCACCTGTGTGGCCAACAGGTCACCGGCGATGTTTTCGGTGCCGGGGACGGCAGTGCGCGCGAGTGTGGGTACGGCGGTAGCCGTCATCGAGGTCTCCGGTGGAGCCGGCCGACTCGCTGGTCGGCGGAGTAGGTACGGATCGTCCGCGAATGGAGTGCGCCAGGGGTTCTGCGGGCGGAGGGGTCAACCGGAGCCGGCGGCGCGGAGAGCGTCGAGCGCCGTCTGCGAGCCGTGGCGCCGGACCGCCGACGGTTTGAACCAGCCGTCCGGGATCTGGCTGATCAGATCAGACGTGCAGGCAACACAAGGCGCTCGAGACCCGCAGCAGGTCCACATGGCGCCGGCACACGCTGGGTGCCGACCACAGTGCGGTTTTGCTCCTGGTGCTCGTCATCAATGCCTTCGTCCGACTGGGACCGGTGAACTGCGGTCCGCGCTTGCTCTTCCCGTCCGGGGAGTGCCAGGTCTTCACCCGGGGCACCCCGCCGCGGTGGGAGGGTTGCCGTCCAGCAAGCCGGGGCCGTGCACTGGAACTCATGACCTTTCATCAAAATCTAGATCACCCGGCCGGTCAGGTCAACGGCTGAGGATGCGCCCCACCCAGTGATCGCCGACACAGGTGCATCGTGGGACAAATGCTCGAGATGGTTGCTTTCACAATGACTTTGGCAATGCCTGCCGATCACGACCAAACGGCTGGGTCAATTCGTTGAAGATCCGGCTGAACACCAGGAACACCGTCAGGGTCTGCCCAGCACGCAGGATCGTCGGCTTATCAGTGCAACAGACGGCCAACGGCCAACGGCACGTCCTGCGATTCATGCCGTCTCCTCCGACGCCTGGCAACGTCACGCGCGACGGACGTGCGTCTACCGAGGCCGCCGTCCTCAGCCGGGCGCGGGCTCGGCTGAGGCGGCGCGGCTGACCTCGGCCAGGCGCTGCTCCAGGAATGCGCGCTCCGCGGCGTTCGCCGTGAGCTCCATGGCGCGCCGGTACGACTGAGCCGCGCCGGCGGCGTCGCCGAGGCGGCGCAGCAGGTCGGCGCGGGTGGCGGGAAGGTAGGGGTAGTCGGCGAGCCGGGGATCGGTCGCCAGCTCGTCGAGGAGCGGCAGGGCGGCGGCCGGACCGTCGGCGAACGCCACTGCGGCGGCCCGGTTGAGCGCGACCACCGGGGTGCTCCACACCGCCAGCAGCCGGTCGTAGAGGTGCACGACGCGCGGCCAGTCGGTCTGCTCCAGGGACGGCGCCATCGCATGCACACCGGCGATCGCCGCCTGCAGGGTGAATCGCCCCGGTGGGCCGGACGCCAGCGCCCCGGCCGTCACCGTGAGTCCCTCCAGAATCGCGCGCTGGTCCCAGCGCGTCCGGTCCTGGTCGGCGAGCAGGAGCAGCCGGCCCTGCTCATCGGTCCGGGTGGCCCGGCGCGCGTCGGTGAGGAGCAGCAGGCCCAGCAGGCCGCGGGTCTCGACCTGCTCGGGGAGCAGCGCGGCGAGGGTGCGCGCGAGGTGCACGGCCCGGTCGCAGAGCTCCTCACGGACGAGCGCGTCCCCATCGCCTGCCGTGTGGCCGGTGCTGAAGAGCAGGTGGACGGCGGTCAGCACGCTGTCGAGGCGCTCGGGCAGCTCCGCCCGGCCCGGAACCCGGTACGGTATCCGCGCTTCGGAGATCTTCTTCTTGGCCCGGGTGATCCGTGCCGCCATCGTCGGCTCCGACACCAGGAAGGCCCGGGCGACGTCGGGCGTGGGAACGCCGCAGACCAGGCGCAGGGTGAGGGCGACGCGGGCCTCGGGGGCGAGGGCGGGGTGGCAGCAGGTGAACACCAGCCGGAGCCGATCGTCCGGCACCGCGGCGTCGGGCCGGTCCAGGTCGGTCGGGTCGTGCGGATCGACGGTCGCCGGCTCCACGAGCAACGGGAGCTTGCGCCGGAGGGTGATCTCGCGACGCAACCGGTCGAGCGCCTTGTTCCGCGCCGCCGTGGTCAGCCACGCGCCGGGCCGATCCGGGACGCCGTCCCGGGTCCAGGCCTGCATCGCGCTGATGTACGCCTCCTGCGCGCACTCCTCGGCGACGTCCAGGTCGCCCGCGACGCGGACCGTGGCGGACAGCACGAAGGCCCACTCGGAGCGGTGGGCCTGCGCCAGCGCGGCAGCGACCGCGTCCGCCTGCATGGCGGACGCGGTCGGCTCGTCGCTGGGCGCGATCAGAACGGATTCGTCGTCGGGTCCACGACCGGGCGAACCTCGACGCCGCCGAAGGGGGCCGGGCAGAGCTTGGCCATCTCGACGGCGTGGTCGAGGTCGCGCGCCTCGACGACGTAGAAGCCGCCCAAGGCCTCCTTGGTCTCGACGAACGGGCCGTCCGTCACCGTGCCGGCACCCTTGACCGTGGTGGCCGTCGTCACGGACGCGAGCGCCTCCCCGCCTTCCAGGGACCCACCGAGCTCGAAGACCTGCTTGACGAACGTGCTGTGCGCGTCGACCAGCGCGCCCCACGCCTCGGGCGACATGGTCGCGTAACGCGCCTGGTCTTCGTAGATGAGGATTGCGTACTTGGCCATGGGTCTGTCTCCTTGTATCGGGTTTGCGGGCCGGCCTGTCCGGCTCCGTCAATAGCGACGACGAACACCCTGCCGCCGGATCGACAGCCGGGCCCGGATCTTCTTCAACATTCTTCCGGCGCCGCTGCCGTACGTGCCGGAGTCCGCTTTGCGTGCTGAAGTGCACTCCAGCGGACTGACGGCAGCTGTGCAAGCAAGAGACGGTGGCTCCGGTGGCCGGGACGACGAGTCAGCCGCTTGCGGCGGCACCGACGGGCGGGTCGCCGGTGTTGGTCACGGTCACCTCGACGCCGAGGTCGTCGTCATCGGCGACGACCCTCGCCTTCGAGTACTCCCAGGTCGACTTCGAATACTCCCAGGTCGAGTAGCCCAGGCCGTGCCCGAACCAGAACGCCGGCTCCCCGGCCTGGTTCCGGGTGCGGCCTGATCGTCGCGGTCGACCGGTTCGTGTCCGAGGCGCGCACGGACCAATCTCTCCGGCAACGCGGTGGTGACCCCGGTGATCGACCATTGGGTCAAGGAGATCGAGCGCGACAGGACAAACCGGTCTTCTCGGGAGAGGATCCCTTCGATGACACCGACATGTTGGACGAGCATGGCGCCGCTGAGGACAGGGCGGCCGTCGATTCCTTCCACCGTCATGAGGTAACCGCTCACTGACGCCCGCCGGGCCACCAAGAACTGTCCACGCGAATTGGCCCCAATGGACTGACAACAGCCGCCGCGCCCGGGCTGCCTGTCCCTGCACGCCGCAGAATCGAGCAGGACCGTAATTCAGCCAGGGCAGGCCCCAGCGAGTTGCAACCGACGGACAGCGAAACCGCACATTCGACAGCAGTCTTTTACCTCAGACATTCTTCCTATGACACGACGGAGGAACCACGGGAATGTTTTCGCGCATCGCGGTGATCAACCGAGGCGAACCGGCGGTCAGATTCATTCAAGCGGTTCGGGAACTGAACGCGGAATTCGGGTCCACCGTCAAGGTGATTGCGCTGCATACCCCGGCTGAGCGCGGCGCGTTGTTCGTGCGGTTGGCTGACGAGCGTGTGCCGCTGCGGGGCAGGAATGACCTGGGCAGTCCGTACCTGGACCATGCCGAGTTGGAACGGGCGATGGTCGCAGCCGAGGTTGATGCCTGCTGGCCCGGTTGGGGCTTTGTGTCCGAGGACGCCGGCTTCGTCGACATGTGCGACCGCATCGGGGTGAGGTTCATCGGCCCGCCGGCCGCCGCGATGCGAACACTCGGCGATGAGATGCAGCTCAGGCATCTGGCCCAGGCGACGAACGTGCCGGTGGCGCCATGGAGTCAGGGCCCGGTGAAGGATGTCGCCTCCGCGCTCGAGCATGCAGAACCCCTCGGCTATCCGATCGTCCTCGAGGCCCGCAGCGGCAGTGGTGGTCTGGCCGTCCGGACGGTCTTCGACCCCAGCGAGCTGGAAGAGGCGATCGAGCGAGCACGGGCGGAAGCGCCAACGACGTTCAACGACCACGGCGTCCGCCTGGAGAAGCTGGTCGTCGGCGGGCGGCACATCGAGGTTCAGATCATTGCCGACGACTACGGAAACGTATGGGCACCCGGAATTCGGGACTGCTCCATCCGGCGCGGCAGCCAGCAATTGATCGCAGAATCGGGTTCGCCGGCGCTGACCGCGAAGCAGGAGACCGACCTGCGGAACTGTTCGGCCGCCCTGGTCAAGGCGGCCGATTACCGCGGCGCGGGCACGGTGGAATTCCTGTACCAGCCGAAGGAGAGGACGTTCGCCCTCCTCGGGGTGACGCCCCGGCTTCAGGCGGAGCATTCGATCACCGAACTGTGCACCGGGCTCGACCTGGTGAAGCTGCAGATCATGGTCGCCGACGGCCATCGGTTGGAGGGGAAACCGCCACCGAACTCGGGTTACGCCATCGAGGCCCGACTGAACGCAGAGGACGCCGACAACGGGTTCGCCCCGTCCCCTGGCAAGGTGGAGTTGCTGACGCTGCCGAACCGGCCGGGCGTCCGGGTGGACACCGGAATCGCCACCGGTGACGAGATCTCCCCGCAGGACGACCCGCTGATCGCCAGGATCGTCGCCTGGGGCCGGGACCGAACCGAGGCGATGGCACGGCTTCGGATCGCGGTCCGCGGGACGACCGTTGTGGTGAAGAACGGGACGTCGACCAAGTCGTTGCTGATGGAACTGCTCGATCGGCCCGAGGTGATCAACGGCACCGCCGACACCGGTTGGCTGGCCCGGGCCGGCTTGCCCGACAACGCGAGCGTCGCACCGTATGCGGACGCCGCACTGCTGTACGCGGGGATCGACGTCTATGAAGCGCAGGAGGCGCTCGAGCGCGAGTCTTTCCTCCGTTCCGCACGCGGCGGCCGGCCCCGTGCCGGCCACAGCGCCGGTCACACGGCCGGACGCAGGGTCGAGCTCGGATACCGGCGCCAGATCTACCGCCTGAACGTCGCCCAGATCACCCCGAACCGCTTCCGGATCGAGATCATCGATGGGAGAGACGACGGGGCGGAGACGGTCGTCAACGTCGAGATCGACCGGATGAGCGCGTTCGAAAGTCGGCTGAGCCTGGGCGACCGGCAGCATCTCATCGTCGCGTCGAGCACCCCGCACGGCTATCTCATCGAGGTGGACAGCGTCAGTCATCGGGTCAGCCGGGACGAGGGTGGCGTTGTCCGTTCGCCCGCGCCTGCGGTGGTGGTCGCGGTCCGCGCGGCCGCCGGCACCGACGTCGAGGCCGGCGACACCGTGATGATCCTGGAAAGCATGAAGATGGAAGCCCCGGTCAAGGCCCCGTACGCGGGCCGGATCAGGGAGATCCTGGCCGGGATGAACGCCCAGGTCGACCGCGGCGGCGATCTGCTGCGGATCGACCGGATCGATGACGGAGCCGCCGCGGCCACCACACCCACCGTTGAATTCACCGCGGTTGAAACCCGGCCGCTGGATGCGAAGGCGCAGGCGCTGTCCGACCTGGCCACGATGCGCGCCCTGGTGCTGGGCTATGACGTGAGCACCGATCGAGCCAAGGAGGCACTCGCAGACTACGACCGCATTCGTGACCAGGTGCCCCCGATCGACGAGGAACGGTTGACCGCGTCGCTCGATGTCCTCGCCACATTCACCGATATCTGTGAGCTGTCCCGGAACCGGCCGGCCGGTGATGAGGAGGCCGGTCGCGAGCGGGTGCACAGCCCCAGCGAGTACTTCCACCGCTACCTGCGCTCACTCGACCCTGAACGGGAAGGACTGCCGGAGTCGTTTCGCAGCCGGCTCGCCGCGGTCCTGGCACATTACGGTGTCACCGATCTGGAGCCGAGCCCGGCACTGGAGCACGCGGTGTTCCGCGTCTTCCGGGCAGAGGAGCGCATTGCGGACCAGACCCCGATCGTCTCCCGACTGCTCGAGCGGTGGCGCAAGGCCGTCCCGCAGTTGGGCAGCGATCTGCAGCGGGCGGCCGGTGAGGTCGTCGACCGCCTGGTGGTGGCCACCAGGCTGCGGTACCCGGTGTTGGGCGACCTGGCCAGCAGCATCCGCTACGAGGCGTTCGAGCGGCCGCTGATCGACGACGCCCGCAACCGCATACTCACCGACATCCGTGAGCGTCTTGCACATCTCGCGGAGAATCCGGACCCCGTTCAGTACTCGGAACTGATGGACACCCTGGTCGCCAGCCGGGAGCCGCTGCTCGGGGTGCTGACCGAACAGATCACCTCGAAGGGGCCCGGCCAGCAGGCGATGCTGGAGGCGATCACCCGGAGGTACTACCGGATATGCGCACTGGAGCAGGTCAGGGTTTTCCGGCAGGACGACCGGCCCTATGTCACAGGCATGTACACACTGGGCGGGCAGCGCCGCGAGCTCATCACGACGATCGCCGACCACGACGACCTGCCCGGCGCACTGGCTGCGCTCGCCGCGTTCGCGGAAAAGGCCGTCGACCCGGCCAACCTGGTGATCGACATCTATCTGGCCTGGCCGGACGCTCCGGCCGACGGTGATGTCGTCTCGACGGCCCTGCGGGCTGCGCTGGAACGTCAGCCCCCGCTCACCGTCGGCCGGCGGGTGACCTTCACCGTGGCCTCGGTCGGCGACGTCCCGCCGCAGCAGTTCACCTACCGGCCTTCCCCCGACGGGCCGTCGGAGGAGTTGGCGATCCGGGACATCCATCCGATGACCGGTCAACGGCTGGATCTGTGGCGGCTGAAGAACTTCACCAACACCCGGCTGCCCTCGGCGGAGGGCACCTTCCTGTTCCATCTCATGGCGCCGGGCAACCCGAAGGACGAGCGGCTCGTCGCGCTGGCCGCGGTCAGGGACCTCACCCCGTTGCGGGACGCCGACGGTCGGGTGGTCTCGTTCCCGGCCGCCGAACGGGTCCTCGCCGCCTGCCTGGAGAGCATCAGGCGGGCGAAGGCGCACCACAGCGGCAAGCGGCGTCTGGACAACAACCAGGTCTTCCTGCAGGTCTGGCCGACCATCGACATCCCGCTGACCGACCTCGCCGAAGTCGCGCAGATGAGCGCGCCGTCGACGTTGGGCACCGGGCTGGTCGAGATCACCGTGCTGGCCCGGATGAAGGTGGAAAACAGGTCCTCCGGTGCCGATGTATCGGACCCTGCAAGCAGGTCTTCCGTGCGAAAGGTGGCCCTGCGCTTCGCCTATCGGGCCGGTGCCGGGGTCACCGTCACGATGACCGATCCGCCGACCGAGCCGCTGGCCCCGTTGGACGAGTACACCCAGAAAGTGCAACAGTCTGCTGCGCGCGGCGCCTTGTACCCCTACGAGATCATCCCGATGCTCACCGGCCCAGCGGGCAGCTTCACCGAGTACGACTTCATCGACGGGGTGTTCGGCCCGGTGGATCGGCCCCGTGGCAAGAACACCGTCGGCGTGGTCGCAGGGGTGGTCACGACGCCGACCGAGAAGTATCCCGAAGGCATGACCAGAGTCGCGTTGTTCGGCGACCCCACCATGTCCCTCGGCACGGTGGCCGTTCCGGAGTGCGCGACTGTCGTTGCGGCGGTTGATCTCGCCGAGAAATTGAGCGTCCCAGTGGAGTGGTTCACGTTGTCCTCCGGCGCAAAGATCTCGATGGACACCGGCACCGAGAACATGGACGCAGTGGCCAGGGCGCTGCGCCGGATCATCACCTTCACCCAGGCCGGCGGCGAGATCAATGTCATCGTTGCCGGGATCAACGTGGGTGCCCAGCCGTACTGGAACGCCGAGGCCACGATTCTCCCGCACACCAAGGGCATCTTGGTCATGACGCCGGCCAGCGCCATGGTGCTGACCGGAAAGTTGTCGCTGGACTTCGCCGGCGGCGTTTCGGCGGAGGACAATTTCGGTCTCGGCGGCTATGACCGGGTCATGGGCCCGAACGGCGCAGCCCAGTACTGGGCACCGAACCTCACCGCAGCCACGGAGATATTGTTCGCCCATTACGAGCACGCCTACGTCGCCCCCGGGGAGCGGTATCCGCGCCGGGCGAAGACCACAGACCCCTTGGACCGGGACGTGCGGACCTACCCGCACATCCACCCGGACAGCCCGTTCACCACCGTGGGGGAGATCTTCTCGCCGGAGACGAACAAGGACCGGAAGAAGCCGTTCGACATCAGAACGGTGATCAACGCAGTCACCGACCGGGATCATCACACCCTGGAGCGGTGGGCCGGCATGGCTGATGCCGACACCTCCGTCGTGGTCGACGCGCACCTCGGCGGGTATCCGGTCGTCATCGTCGGCATCGAATCGCGCAACATTCCGCGACGCGGTTTCGTCCCGGCCGACGGGCCGGACCGGTTCACCGCGGGAACCATGTTTCCGAAGTCGTCGAAGAAGACGGTACGGGCGATCAACGCGGCCTCCGGCAGTCGCCCGCTGGTGGTGCTGGCGAATCTCTCCGGATTCGACGGCTCACCGGAATCGGCGCGCAACTCGCAGTTGGAGTTCGGGGCCGAGATCGGCCGATCCATCGTCAATTTCGACGGCCCGATCATCTTCTGTGTCGTCTCCCGCTTCCACGGCGGTGCGTTCGTGGTGTTCGCCGGCGCGCTCAACGAGAACATGGAGGTCATCGCAGTCGAGGGGTCGTTCGCCTCGGTGATCGGTGGCGCGCCCGCCGCCGCCGTCGTCTTCACCCGGGACGTCGACACCCGGACCGCCAACGACAAGCGGATCAAGGAACTCGAGTCCGACATCGCCTCCGCCACCGACGACGCGCAACGGGTCGAATTGCGGGCTCAACTCGCGCACATGCGCGGCGTCGTGCGCTCGGAGAAGCTCGGCGAGGTCGCGGCCGAGTACGAACAGATCCACAACATCGAACGCGCCCGCCGGGTCGGATCTGTGCACACCATCATTCCGGCCGTGCAGTTGCGGCCATATTTGATCAAGGCTGTCGAACGCGGGATGGCCAGGACCAGCGGACCCCTCACAGGGCGGGTGGGTAGCGCCGACCGCTACCCATCCGACGGGGGTTAGACCAGGCAGGCCGCCCCGCTTCCGCCGGTCCGACAGCGGCGGCGCCGACTTACCGCCCGGGATGAAGATGTCTTCGACGCGGATGCGGTGGTCCGCCGGCTCAGCCGGCGGCAGGCCGGGCAAGGGCCAACCTCAAATGGTCGGCGGCGGTGATGGCCGCCGCCCACTCGGGTCGCGGTCCGGGGTCCGCCTCCCACCCCGTGGGACAACAGCCCGGGTGAAGGCTGTGAACGAGGGCAACGACAAGATCATCGAGGCCGCCGGCATCGGGTGAGGCGGCGAGTGCCGCCCGCCCGTTTGTCTACAGCGGCGTGCTTCCAGTCGTGCCGATGAGCTGCTCGCGAAATTCCGGGCCGGCCAGTCGCTCCGCCTCCGCGCATGCCGCCTGTATTCGAGCGGGCATGTCCAGTCGGGCAGCGGGCTCCTCGTTGCCCGGAGTCGACACGAACTTTTCGATGGCGCTGAGTCCCGCGACAGCCCTGGCACTGGCGGCTGCCTGTTTGGCATCCAGTCGGGCGGAATACCACTGCGACGCGAGGACGGCCTCCCGGGTGAACATGCCGCGGAACTCCGGCGAACCGAGATCCCAGCCGTCGCCGCTCGTCCCGTTGGCCATGATTTCCAGAAGTGCGCGCAGCGGCGGGACGGCCAGGTCGATGGTGCCGTCCCTGAAGTAGGCGAGCGCTACCCGCTCGTGCGTTGCGGCGATCGTGGCCATCGAATCGGCAAATACGCCGACGTCCTGGAGCTCCGGGCGGAGCATCTCCGGGGTGAAGATGACGTCCGGATGCAGGACGACGCGCCCGAAGTACTTGGTGGCCATGCGGTCTGTCATCCGGTAGCCCAGTCTGCTGGCGGCCACGGTTCGGCTCTCGTACTGGAAATCGGTCAACCTCTCCAGGGCACCCTCGGCGATGAGATTGCGCGCGTCACGCTCCCCCGGGGTCATCCGCGCGAACAGCTCGGGCACGAGCAAGGAGAAGTCATGGTCCACGCGAACCCGCGGGCCGATATACCCCGCGGCGGACACCCACCCGTCGTAGCCGGTGAGCGCGTAGGACAACAGCGCTGCGTTCAGGTCGATGACGGCCGGCATGGCGTTGAACGGACCCTTGGTGAGCGCTCCCTCGGAGCCCGCACCGGTCGTCGACGGAGACTTGCCGGTCATCGAGGAGATGAACTCCATCAACAACTCGGGCAGCTCCATGTAGTGCAGTGGGTTGTACGAGCACAGCGCCGGCACCGGCCCGTCCGGGGGATTGTTCCGCCGGCCCGCGGCGACGACATCGACGGGCTGTAGCAGGGGCGCCGTCGACGGCAGCCGCCGGACCAGGCGTGAGGACAGCTCGGCCACGGCAGTCCCTCTGGTGTCGGTCAGGTCCGGCCGCTGCTGGAGGTAGCGGGGGTTCTTCGACGGGCTGCCGTTGACCAGCCGGGGATTCGCCGAGCTGACGACGTACGCCGGGCCGTCACCCTCACTCGTGTCGGCGAACCGGCTGATCATGGTCGCCATCGGTTCACTGAAGGCGCTGAAGGCCACCGCGTCATCGCGCATGGCGATCGCATCGGCTCTGGTCAGGGGCTCGAAGTTGGACAGGAACGTCGCGGGCGTGGCCAGATCGCGCTCGGCCTGCTTGTCGTAGCCGCGGTGAATGGCATCGTCGGGGCGCTGGAACAGCAGGTTCTCGCAGTTCTCCACCAGCTTGTAGGACCGCGCCGCATCCAGCCCCAGCTGGTCACCCGGGACAACCGTCGACGCGGTGATGTCGTCCTCGGTCTGAACCTTCACCGCGGGTGAGAAGTCGTGGCGAAGGCTGAACAAACGCCAGGACCCGTCGTCGTCGTAGCCCACCCGCAGCATGTTGATGGTGATCCGTCGATCGTCGAGGCGAAGCCGGTTACCCTGCCGGCCGTCGACCGAGACGACACTGAAGTGGCTGCGCCAGTCCTCGCCCCACTCCGGCCGGTAGGAGTGCTTGACGACGTAGACGAGCTCCTTGATGACCGGCGGCACCCGATCCAGCCAGGCGTTGTATTCGGGGCGGTAGTTCGACGGAGAAGGCGTGAGCAGCTTGATGACCGAACCGATCGAACGTTCCCCCGACAGGATGGGTCGGTTGTCCCGGCCGTTCTTGCCCGGGTCGAGGAAGCGCTGGGAGAAGTCCCGCGCCAGGATCGCGGCAACCGAGTCCATGTCGCGTTCGAAGTCGGCGACGAACTCAGAGCCGAAGACGAAGGCGTCGTTGATGGCCTTGGAGATCTCCGACTTGCCGCCACCGGAGACCGTCGCCGGCTTGTGGCACGACGTTGCCATGGGCGCGGTGCCGATCAGGCTCCAGGCTGTCCACTCGCCGCCTTGCCGGGCGATCCTCACGGTGTAGCCGTTCGGGCCCATGTACACCTGGTCGGCGCGCAGGGGGATCGACTGCGGCGCCCTGCCGGCACCGGTCCAGGACACGGTCATGGCTCGCAGCGAGTAGCGCGCGTTGGCCGGTACCAGCACGATGTGTGGCTGCTGAAGGTCGAGAGCATGACCTGACGGCTGCACCGCGAACCGGTCCGGGTCACGGCCGAGAACCTCTGGGAGCGAATAGGACTCACCGGCGGACGTCTCGGTGAATTCCTGACCAAGGTTGTAGCTGGCGAAGACCAGCGCGCCACCGGAGTGTTCTTCCTCGGCGTTCCCGAACAGGTTGGCCGAGTACGAGATCTGCGTCTTGACCTCCTTCTTGCAGTATCCGAAGTAGGTGTCGGCGATGACAGTGACGATCACGCCACTGGTGTCCCGCGCGCAGATCTTGAACGCGCGGCCTGCGTTGTAGAGCTCGTCCTCCAGCTCCCAGCACACCCCGTCGCGCTTCTGCCGGTCCGTCGCCTCGCTCACGTGGGGCAACCCCAGTTCGCGCTTCGTCACCCGGGTCAGGTGCGGCGCGAGGATGACGCAGCCCGTGTGACCGGTCCAGGTCTGCGGCTCCAGGGATGCGTCGTTCTCGGGGAGGTATGGGTCGCCAGCATTGCCGAAGATTCCCTCGACGAAGTCGAGATTGGCGACGAGTCCGCCCGGCGCGATGAAGCGGGTTTCCATCCGCTTCTGGCGCACCGAGCCGTGCACCTCCGGGGCCACGATCGGCCGAAGGTAGAGCGAGACGAAGCAGGCGGCCGGCTCCGCTTGGTTCGCCGAGTACGGCAGCACCATGTCGGCCTGCGGCGGCTCCAATGCCCGGGCCAGCAACCGCGCGTAGGCCAGCTTGGGCACCGCGATCTTGTCATCCGGGACGGGAAATCCGCCCTCGGCGATGTGGAACACCCCCGCCGTGGTCCGGCGGTCGGTGGCCGGGTTGTGCAGTATCCCGTTGACGAGCCGATAGCTGCTCATCAACGGTGAGGAGAAATGGTCGGCGTCAAAGGGCAGCGACAGGCCGCGAGCCAGCCCCGGTTCGTCGAGGACGAGCGTCCGCCGAGGAAGAACGGGGCGTTCCCCCGTCTGTGCAAGGTAGGCATCGAGGAACCCCTGGATCCTGCCGTCGGCCGCGCACAGCCGGTCGGCCAGGCGGCGGCTGAACTCACGCTGCCGGGCCAGGATCGGGCGCACGAGGCGGGCCGACTCGGACTCCTCGAATCCATCGGGAACGGGCAGGCCCTGCTGCTCGAGACGGAGATTGATGGCGGCGTTCTGCATCTCGATCTGAGTGTGCGGCACGTCCGAAGTGTCCGCTTTTCTGCTCGTTACGGCCACACGTCCCGAACGAACTCGGCGCGGCGAAATTCATCTGGCAAACGGCAGATCTCCACCAGGACACGGATCTGGAGATAGCATTCGACGCGTTCTGCACCGCCGCTCGCCGGTCAGTGACCGCGCTCTGGGCCACCCAGGCGCATGACATCGTCGGCGTCGCGGCAAGGGTCCTGCCCGAGATGGATGTCTTCGTCCGCTGATCGATCAGTCGACGATCCGTCTGGCCTGCTTCAGTGATCTCACCCGAGCCGCTGAGGGTGTGCGACCAATCTGCGACCGAACGGCTCAACTGACCTGACATTGAAACGGCAACGAGGGCCATCGGTGCAGGTCAGAGACCTGCGACAAGTGCGCCCGGAGGGATTCGAACCCCCAACCTTCTGATCCGTAGTCAGATGCTCTATCCGTTGAGCTACGGGCGCCTCTTCACTGCTGACCTGCGAAAGTGATCTTCGCAGATACCGCGAACCCGCCGCAGCGGGCCCTTCCATCGTGCCACCGGCAACGGATCGAGACCCGTGACCAGCGCGGAAGCGGAGGGATTTGAACCCTCGGTGCCCTTACGAGCACAACACATTAGCAGTGTGTCCCATTCGGCCGCTCTGGCACGCTTCCCAGGGCCACCACTCGGGCGACCACCGGCGGGTAACCCTACCTGGCACCCGCGCGGCGGAGCAAAGCACCAGGTGAAGGCCCCGATCCTTGATCATCGACGGTCGGCGTCACGACAGGCAGGCGTCGGGTGACACGTCATCCGTGGACGCCGGGACCGGCCCGTCCGCAACGCAGCCGACAACCGAATATCTATCCCCGCTCCAGGTGTAGAGCACCCACACGGCTCCGGCGTCGCCCTGGTCCTGGACCGCGATCCCGAGCGGCCCACCCAGGTCGACGACCGCGCCCTGTTCGGTGGCGGAGGGAAAGGCGTCGTCACCGGAGACGTCCCGCCACGCCCCGGTGTCGGTCAGCTCGAACGCGGACAGGATCGCCCGGCCGTCCGGTTGCCGGCCCTCAACGATGCACCGGCCCTCGGCGCAGGCCAGCACGCCCCCGTCGGGCTCGGGGAAGGCAGCCCCGTAGGGCACGCCGATCACGCCGGCCGCCGCACCGTCGGCCCTGACCGACAGCAGGATGGCCCGCGAGCCCGTCCCGACCAATGCCGCCGACAGGTCCCCGGTCACGTCGCGGTGGGTGGCGAGCACCGTGCACTCGTCGCAGTTGGCCAGCGACACGTTGAGCCCATCGGCCCCGGTCGCGGTGGTGGGCGCCGGGCGTTCGGCCGCCTGCGTGGTGGGTGGGGCGGCCGGCTGTTGCGTCGGCTCGCGAGCGGCTGTCTCGGATTCCGCCGCGGGACTCGGCGGCGGAGCGATGTTCGGGGACGGGGATGGGGCAGCCTGGGCCGGCGCACTCACCACACTTTCGTCGACCACAGATGCCGACTCGGATGGCGGACCCGAGGAGCCGGGCGCGGCGAAGGAGGAGGTCGATCCTTCGGTGACCAGGTCGGGCACCGTGACAACGACTGTCGGACCCGTCCTCGACGGCGCGGCTGCCGACGATGCGGTACTCGCCGGCGGTGTCGACTCCGGTGACGCGGAAGTGCTTGTGCCGCAGGCGCTCAGCCCGAGGACCAGTCCCAATCCGAGGCCGAGCGCCCGCGCCGCCGGCCGAACACGCCAAGGCTTGCGACTGCGGTACCGGGGGGTCACCGTCATCCGCCCCCTCCTGCGCCGAGCGCGCCGCGGGCGGTTTCCAGGAACGCGTCGAAGCCCGCCGGGTCGGCGAGAGCGTCCCGGGAGACGGCGGTTTCGACGTCGGCCCCGGCCAGGATGCGTTTGACCGGGACCTCGGATTTCTTCCCGTTCAACGTGTGCGGAACGGACGGCACGGCAATGATGGCACCCGGCACATGCCGCGGTGACAGTTCGGTGCGAATCAGCCGCCGCAGCTCCGCGAACACCTCGTCGATATCGGGGTCACCCTCGAGAACGACGAACAGCAACAGGTCGCCTTCCCCGGCGCTCGACGAGGTGTCGACCACCAGCGAATCGACCACCGCGGGAATGGACTCGACCACCCGGTAGAACTCCGCGGTGCCCATCCGCACGCCGCCCCGATTGAGCGTCGCGTCCGACCTCCCTTCGATGACGCAGGAGCCGCGGTCGGTGATCCGGATCCAGTCGCCGTGCCGCCACACTCCGGGATAGTCGGCGAAATACGAGTCGTGCAGCCGGGTCCCGTCATCGCCCCAGAAGAACACCGGCATCGACGGCATCGGCGCGGTGATCACCAGCTCGCCGACCTCCCCGATCAACGGCTCCCCCGTCGGCGAGAACGACTCGACCTTCGCACCCAGCGCGCGGCAGGAGATCTCGCCGAGCCACACCGGCACGTTAGGTGCGCCGCCGACGACGCCGGTGCACAGGTCGGTGCCGCCGGAGAACGAGGCGATCTGGATGTCAGCGCCGACCTCATCCGCAAGCCAGCGGAAACCCGCGGTGGACAGCGGCGAACCGGTCGAGCCGATCGCACCGATGGACGTCAGGTCGAACTGCGCGGCCGGGGACAGACCGGCCTTCTGGCAGGCCGTCACGTACGGCGCGGACATCCCGAAGAGGTTGACCCGGTGCCGTTCGGCGATCTTCCACAGCGTGTTGAGGTCCGGGTGGCCGGGGCTCCCGTCGTAGATGACGATCGTCGAGCCGACCAGCAGCCCGCCGATGAGGAAGTTCCACATCATCCAGCCAGTCGTGGTGAACCACAGGAACCGGTCGCCCGGCCCGAGATCCCAGTGCAGGCGCAGCGATTTGAGGTGTTCGATGAGGATGCCGCCGACCGACTGCACGATCGGTTTCGGCAGCCCCGTGGTCCCCGACGAATACAGCACCCACAGGGGCGCGGAAAACGGCACCGGGGTGAACAGCGGCTCCGCGGGTTCGGCGGTCAGCTCCGCCCAGGTCAGCATCCCGTCCGGCGCTTGGGTACCGAGGGCCGGAATGTGCACGGACCCGGCCAGCGACGGGAGTGCCGCGCGGATCCGGGCAACCGTGTCCGCGACGGGGAACTCCTTACCGCCGTAGCGGTAACCGTCCACCGCGATGAGCACGGTCGGCGAGATCTGGGTGAACCGGTCGATCACCGATGGGGCCCCGAAGTCCGGGGAGCACGACGACCACACCGCGCCCAGCGCCGCGGTGGCCAGGAAGCCGACCAGTGCGTGCACCGTGTTCGGCACCAGCGCGACCACCCGATCGCCCGCGCCGACGCCGAGCCTGCGCAGCCCGGCCTGCGCGGCGCCGACCATTGTTCGCAGTTCCTCCGGCGTCACCAAATGCTCGGTGCCGTCCTCCTCGATGGCGATCACCGCGGGGTCCCCGCCGGCCGGGTCGGCTGCCGACAGCGCGTGCTCGGCGTAGTTCAGCGTGCCGCCGGGGAACCAGTCCGCTCCGGGCATCACCGACTCCGGCAGCACCTCGCTCGGCCGCTCGTGCCAGCGGAGCTCGAAATAGTCGGCCACCGCTGACCAGAACCCCGCGAGGTCCTCGGTCGAGAACTCCCACAGCGCCGGGTAATCCGGCAGTGGGCGGCCGATACGCGCGGCGGCGAACGAGGCAAAATCGGTGATGGCTGCGCGCGCGACCCGCTCGGGGTTCGGCGTCCAGAGCACCTCGGGTACGACGTCGGACCGGCTCATGGAATGTTCCTACACCGTGGCCCGCGGATTAGGGTCGAGGACGCTCGCGGGCCGAGCAGGTGCGGCGGCAACGTCACACCTCCAGCGGCACCAGACCGGGGCCTTCGGTCCGCGCCGCACCGTCCGTCACCCCGGAGGCTCCATGACCGTCCGCATCAGATCCGCCCTCGACACGCTGCCGGCGTACGCCCCCGGCCGGACGGTGCCCGGCGCGATCAAGCTGGCCTCCAACGAGCTGTCGTTCCCGACGCTGCCGTCGGTAGCGGCGGCGATCGCCGACGCGGTCGCGCACGAATCAGCGGGCATCAACCGGTACCCGGACAACGCTGCCGCCGTGCTGGTGTCCGCATTGGCCCGGCACGTCGGCGCGCCGGAGACCCACGTCATCGCCGGCAACGGGTCGGTCGCCTTGTGCCAGCAACTCGTGCAGGCCACCGCGGGTGAGGGCGATGAAGTGCTGTTCGGTTGGCGCTCGTTCGAGGCCTACCCGATCGTCACGCAGATCACAGGTGCCACGGCGGTGCGGGTGCCGGTCACCGCCGGCCACCAACTGGACCTGACGGCCATGGCCGCGGCGATCACCCCGGCCACCCGGCTGATCTTCGTCTGCACCCCCAACAACCCCACCGGCACCGCGGTCGACCGCGCCGACCTTGCCGCCTTCCTGGACACGGTCCCGCCGGACGTGCTGGTGGTCGTCGACGAGGCGTACCGGGAGTTCGACACCGCACCGGGCTCCCCGGACGGGCTGGAGTTCGCGTTGGCACGGCCCAATGTGCTGACCCTGCGGACCCTGTCGAAGGCCTACGGGCTGGCCGGACTGCGAGTGGGATACGCGGTGGGCGACCCACACGTGATCACCGCGCTGCGTAAGGTCGCCATCCCATTCGCACTCAGCTCGGTCGGGCAGGCGGCGGCATTGGCCGCCCTGGATGCCAAGGACGAGCTGGCGCCCCGCTGGCAACAGGTGGTGGCAGAACGCGAACGGGTCACCGCCGCGCTGCGCGGCATGGGGTTCGAGGTCCCGACGTCGCAGGCCAACTTCGTCTGGCTGCCGCTGCGGGAACGGGCCGCCGACTTCGCCGCGCATGCCGAGGACCGTAAGGTGATCGTCCGCGCGTTCCCGGATGCCTCCGGCGGGGTGCGGATCACCATCGGATCCCCCGACGAGAACGACGCCTTCCTGCAGGCTGCGCGGTCCTTCGCCTTGTAACGGCGCCGACCGGCGGCCATTGCACCGCGGCGCTTGACCACGCTGCTCCACCATCGACGGCTCGGCGCTGGCCACCGGTGTTCGCCGTCTTGGGCGGACCGATGAACCGGGCAACGGCGTCATCGCTGTTGCACGAGTACCCGCAGGACGGCCCGGCAATGCCCGAGACTCACGGCTCTGCGCTTGTCGGACCACTTGTCGACTCCTGTCGCAATCACGGCAGCTCTTGCGTCCGTCGTGACCATAGCATAGAATTCGAACACACGTTCTAGCAATGCGATCGAGGTGCACCTATGGACCGGCAGCCCGGCCAAGACGAAGCGGTCGGCGACCCGCTGGACAACCAGCCGGCTCGGTGGTCGTCATTGGCGGCGAGTGCTGCGACTGCCGAGTCAGTGGCGGCCTTGCTGAGCACGGACCCGAACGGCCTGTCGGGACCGGCGTTGGTCGATGCCATCGTTGCGGCGGAGAAGGCGCTGTCTTTGCTGATCGGCGTTCAGATGCGCCTTCAGGCTGCCCTGGCTGTGCCGTTCAAGGCCGGTGACCCGATGCGGTTGGCCGCGCGGCTGGCGCGCAAGTCGTGCGCGACCGGCGACGACAATCCCGCTCAGGTTCAACTGTTCGTGCCCGAAGCAGCGACCTCGCTGGCAGCCGCGGAGATCGCCGCGGCGCTGCGTATCTCACCGGTGACCGCAGGGATCAAAGTGCGGGGTGCCGAGGCAATGACGACGGTCTTGGCGCCTACCCTGTCGGCACTGGAAGCGGGGAGTCTTGACCGTGGCAAGGCGATGATCATCGCCGAGCACTGCGCACCGCTGGATCACGAGCACACCGCCGCGGCGCAGCGCCTCGTGCTGGACCGGGCTTCGGATCTGTCCAACGGCGAGCTCCGCGATGTCACCGGTCGGGCGGTGATCACCGTCGATCCTGACGGAGCCAAGGACAGGCACGAGCAGGCAGCCGCGCGCCGGGCGTTGGTGCTCGACGCGCTGCCGGACGCGATGGCATCCCTGCGTGCGACCCTGCCTGCCGACGGAGCGGTGAAGATCTTCCAGCTGGGAGACCTGCTGGCCACCGGCACCGCGGGTGCCCCCGGGGATCCGCGAGGTATCGGGGCACGACGAGTTGACGCCTGGGTTGACATCGCCGAGCAACTGCTGACCCATGGGCACCTCGACCTCAGTGGCTACCTCGGTAAGGCGTTGCCCGACCACGGTCAACCAACCCGGCGACCGGCACGGTCGACAGTGATCGATGGCGTCGCCGGTCATCACACGGATCATGCCGCCGGCACCCACAGGAGCGGCAGCGCCGACGCCGGCAGCGAGGAGGGCGGGACCGCAAGTGTGGGCAGCACCGACGGCGGTTCTGTGGTCGCGTCAGCCGCTTCCCAAGAGATCCCTTCACTACGGGCGACACCGGTTGGGCCGCTGTTGATGACATCGCCGACCCGAATGCCGGCGGCGACGTGGGTGTGCAGACTGGCCTTGCCCCAGCAGATTTCAACGACCCGAGCACCGCACCTTCTCCAGCAGGATCAGGCCGCAAGAGTGAGCGCGACCGCCGATCCCTTACCAGACAGGGACGCCGACCACACCTCTCCGTCGTTATCGGTGTTGAGACGCTCGCCGGGCTCGACGACCTCCCGGGCCACCTAGCGGGTTACGGGGCCATCCCCGCCGGGATCGCGCGCAGCATTGCTGCGTCCGCTGCCACGATCACCGCGATGACCGGGGATCCGAAAACCGGGGCGGTGACAGGAGCCGGAGCACTGACCTACCGGCCGCGGCAGGAACTGCGCGATCAGATCACCACCCTTCTCGGCACCTGCCAATTCCCGTCCTGCCGGCAGCCGAGCTGGCGTTGCGACATCGATCACCAGGAACCGTTCAACCACCGGAATCCTCACCATGGTGGACCGACCACCACCGGCAACACCATGCCGATGTGCCGGCGTCATCACTTGTTCAAACACCACGCCGACTGGCAGGTGCACATCGACCCCGCTGACTTCACGGTGTCGTGGGGCAGCCCCACCGGACACCGGTATACCAAGGGCGGCCAGCACTTCGGCCTCCAGAAGATACGGGTGACCACACCGGCCAGCGCCGTGGCCGAACGCATCGAGAACCGTCAAGCAACCGCCTGGACGACAGCGGAACCCGTCCCCATCCGGGCCGGGACCGATCCGCGCACCCCGGCCTCGACCATCGCTGAAGCCGAAGCCGACGCCCCGGCGGGAGCCCTACCGCCGGCAGGGCACACGACCGACGCCGCTGATACTGCCGACCGCACCGACAGTCCGATCGGCCGCCGGCACGCCTGCGATTGCGACCACACGACATGCCAAGCCACGTCGGGCTCGATCGAGGCGTTGCTCGGCGACCTGCTGCTCCGGAACCACCTCAGCCGAGCCGGCTTGGCGTACGACCCTGACCCCGCCGCGTGGGACGCCGGCGCCGACGACATCCCTTCCCTGCGCTACCGGCAACCACGTGCACCCGGTGACCGAGGGAAAGCAACTGCTGACGACGGCGAACAACCTCCGCCGTTCTGAACCCGTTGTGCCGCTGCACCCGCCGTCACACTGAGCAGGTGTGGATTTTGCACGTCGACATGGATCAGTTCATCGCCGCCGTCGAATTGCTGCGCCACCCAGAGCTTGACGGGTTGCCGGTGGTGGTCGGTGGCGCCGGTGATCCGACCCAGCGCGCAGTGGTTGCGACGGCCTCATATTCCGCGCGCAAGTTCGGGGTGCACTCGGGCATGCCGATGCGCGTGGCGCTGCGCAAGTGCCCGCAGGCGGTGTTCCTGCCCGCCGACAATCCTGCCTACGAACGCGCCTCGGCGCAGGTGCAGCAGGTGCTCCGGTCGTTCGACGTGGTGGTCGAGGTGCTGGGCTGGGACGAGGCGTTCCTCGGCGCGGAGACGAACGATCCGGAGGCTCTGGCCCGCAGCATCCAGGCGGCCGTGCTGGCCGGCACCGCGCTGCACTGCTCGATCGGCATCGGCGACAACACCCTGCGGGCCAAGCTGGCGACGGAGTTCGCCAAGCCCGCCGGGGTGTTCCGGCTGACCGCGGAGAACTGGGAGGCCGTGATGGCCGCCCGTCCGACCAGCGCGCTGTGGGGCATCGGCACCAAGACGGCCCGCAAACTGGCCGAACTGGGCGTGCACACGGTCCGCGACCTGGCCGCCGCGGACCCGGCCGTGGTGGCGGCCCGCTTCGGCCCGAACACCGGCCCCTGGCTGGTGAGCTTGGGCCGCGGTGTCGGACGCCGCTCGGTGTCGGCGGAGCCGTGGGTCGCACGCTCACACAGCCGGGAAACCACCTACCAGCAGGACCTCACGGACTGGGACGACGTTCGCAATGCCGTCGTCGAGCTCACCCGTCGGGTGCACGGGGACGTGCTCGCCGACGGGCGACCCGCGGGGCGTGTCGCGGTCAAGGTGCGGTACGCGCCGTTCTTCACCTCCACGCGCAGCGCCTCGCTGGCCGCGCCCACCACTGACATCGACGACCTGCAGCATGCTGTTCTGCTGGTGCTGGAGAAGTTCGAGCACGACCGGCCGATCAGGCTGCTCGGCGTGCGCGCGGAGTTCACCGACGGCGGGACAACACCCGACGGGACAACACGTGAAAGGACAACACCCGACGGCACAGCACCCGACGGCACAGCGACCGGCGGGACAGCACCCGACGGCACAGCACCCGACGGCACAGCGACCGGCGGCACAGCGGCGGACGACGCCGCAACAGATGACGCAGCGTCCGCGGGCTGACCGGGCTCAGGCGGCCAGCAGCCGCCACAACGCCACCACGCCCAACACCACGATGCAGGCGCGCAGCGCCACCGGGGACAGTCGCCGGCCGTAGTGCGAGCCGACGAAACCACCGATCAGCGAACCCGCCGCGATCAGTCCGACTGCGGCCCAGGAGATCCGGTCGAACGCGACCAGCGTGTACGCGGTCGCGGCGACGATGTTGACCACCAGCGTCAGCAGGTTCTTGGCGCCGTTCATCCGCTGCATCGTTTCCGGCAGCAGGGCTCCCATCACGCCGATCAGCAAAATGCCCTGCGCGGCGGCGAAGTACCCGCCGTAGATGCCGACCAGGAACGTGCAGATGATCAGCGCGATGAACCGCCCGCGGGTCACGATGCTGCGGTCGCGACCGGCGGCGTCGGCGCGCGCCCGGATCCACTTCTGCAGGCGAGGCTGCACCACCACCAGGATCAGCGCGATCACCAGCAGCACCGGAACGACCTTCTTGAAGGTGGTCTCCGGCAGGTGCAGCAGCAGCCAGGCGCCGCAGATCGCGCCGAGGAACGACGCCGGGATCTGCCAGCGCAGCCGCGGCCCCTGCCCGGACAGTTCCCGCCGGTAGCCGAAGGTGCCGGACGCGCTGCCCGGCACCAGCCCGATCGCATTCGACATCGTCGCCGTCACGGGGGGAAAACCGAACGCCACCAGGGTCGGGAAGGTCACCAGGGTGCCGGAACCCACGACGGCATTGATCGTGCCGGCCCCGATCCCGGCCAGGAAGATCGCGACGATCTCGAACCAACTCATCGGGGCACCTTAACGAAGATGATCATGACCGACGGTTCCGGGATCTCGCCGATGCACGGCACTGCAGGTTCGCCTCGGGTTCGACACAATGGCGCGATGACGTGCAGGTCGGGCAGCCGTGGAGGAACCCGTGTCCGCTGACCGGCAGGACCCGCACGGCCATGCCGGCGATCCGATCGACGCGGTGGTGGCGATGATGCAGGAGAGCATCCGGCCGCCGATCGGGTTGAAGGTCGGTCCGTGGCCGCTCAGCGCGGACAACGCGGGCATCGGTGACGAGGTGCACCGCGCGCTGCTGGTGGACGACTGGGCCGAGTCGGGCATGCGGGCCAAGCAGCTGCAGCGGCTGGTCGACGCCCAACTGGTCGCGCGCAACCGGCAGCTCAGCGCCGAGTACCCGCGGGCCCGGGACCTCGGCATCACCCGTGACGGACAGCTCGTCGGGCGCACCCTCATCGACCTGGACGACGACCTGACCGGCCGGGAAACCGCACCGGTCACCATCGTCGACCTGGCGGTCCATCCCCAGCAGCAACGCCAGGGCGTCGGCCGCGCCGTGCTCACCGCGCTGCTGGCTGCGGCGCAGCAGACGCACCGCCCGGTCCAGGTAACGGCGGTGTTCGGCACGCCGGCGCTGAGCTGGTTTCTGGCAACGGGTTTCGTCGAGGCCGGCGGCGATGCGCTGTACCACCGGCTGCGCTGGCAGCCGGCGTCCTGACCGAAGCATCCGGCGACCGGCAGGGACCGGCGCTCGAGCGGGGCAACAGATCTCGGCGGAGGCGGAGGGATTCGAACCCCCGAGGCTTTGACACCTGGCCGCTTTCAAGGCGGCTTCCTTCGGCCACTCGGACACGCCTCCGCGACGGAGTCTAGTGGGCCGCGGCCGTGCCCTCGGCTCACCGCAGGCGGCGTGGTTCCAGCCTGGTCTCCTCCGCAGAGCCGCCCGTGGTGCGCTGCACCCGATAGGCGGCGCACCCCGGCCGATCCGCCACCGCCTCCACCATCTCGGTGCCGCGGTAGACCAGGCCGACACCGTCGTCGGTGGCGTAGCCATCGGTCAGCGTGCCGTCGGCGATCAGCCGCTGGTAGAGGGGGCGCCGCTGCGCCTCGGAGTCGTAGTGCACGCCGTTCGAGTACGGCAGGAAGCCCAGCCCGTTCGTCACCGGCCGGAGCTGCGGCCCGAAGGAGTCGGTGGTGCCGCCGTCATGCCAGCAGATCGACCCGGCGGACACCCCGCCCAGCACCACGCCCGCCTGCCAGGCCTCCCCGAGGAACTCGTCCCACCCGTGCAGCCGCCAGAGCGCGAGCAGGTTTGCGACGGACCCACCGCCGACCCAGATCACGTCCTGGTCGAGCAGGTGCCCGCGGACGTCATCCAGGTTCGGCATCGAGAACAGTTCGAGGTGGCTGGGCCGGAACCGCGGCGCCAGCGCGGAGTACACGCTCGCGATGATCGCCGGGTTGTCGCCGGTGGCGGTGCCGAGGAAGCAGACCTTCGGCGTGCCCGCCGCGCCGGAGAGGTCGGCGGCCAGGTCGAAGATCGGGCCGGCGTCGAGGTCGAAGCGGTCCCGGCCGCGGGGGTCGAAACCGATGGACGTGGCGATGATCGTCGGGGCGTCGGCGGGCATGCCGACCACCGTAGGCAACGCCGCCCGCACCGGGTGCGGGGCCCTGCGCAACGCGTGCGCAGGGCCCGCCGTCCGTCAGGAGCGGTGCCGGCCCTCGCCGGTCGCGGCGGCCGACTGCAGTGCCTGCTCGACGATCGCCCGCCCGTCGCCGTCCCGCCCGTGGGCGGCGCGGGCGCTGTGCCGCCCGGTGGGCGCAGCAGAGTCGGACACGCGACCACCCGGCCCGGCGGCGGCTTCGCCGTCAGCTGGGGCGCCGCCAGTCACAGCACCGTTCGGCACGGCAGGACTCGGCACAGCACCGTTCGGCACAGCGCCGTTCGGCACGGCGCCGTTCGGCACGGCGCCATTCGACACAGCGCCACTCGACACAGCGCCACTCGGCACAGCGCCACTCGGCACGGCGCCATTCGGCACAGCACCACCAGAGCCCGAAGCACGATTCGAGGTGACGCTGTCAGAGGCAGCACCGTTCGAGGCAGCACCGTTTGAACCGGCACCGACCACCGCCGGCTGCCGCGACTCGGCTTCCAGCGACGCCAGCAGCTTCTCGCCCTCGATGTCGACGTTGGGCAGCACCTTGTCGAGCCAGCGCGGCAGGAACCACGCGGACTTGCCGAGCAGCGTCATGATCGCCGGGGTGAGCGTCATCCGGACCACGAACGCATCGACCAGCACGCCGATGGCCAGCGCGAAACCGATGGAGGCGATGATCGTGTCCGGCGCCAGGATGAAGCCGGCGAAGACGGACGCCATGATGATTCCGGCCGCCGTGACGACCCGTGAGCCGGCGGTCCAGCCGCTGATCACCGCGCGTTTCGCGTCCGCGCCGTGGACGTAGGCCTCGCGCATGCCGGTCACCATGAACACCTGGTAATCCATTGCGAGGCCGAAGAGCACGCCGATCAGCAGGATCGGCAGGAAGCTGATGATCGGCGCCGGGGTGTCCACCCCGAACAGGCCGCCGAGCCAGCCCCACTGGTAGACCGCGACCACCGCACCGAACGAGACACCCACCGACAGCAGGAATCCGGCGGCCGCCACGACCGGGACGACGATCGAGCGGAAGATCAACAGCAGCAGAACGAGGGCCAGCCCGACCACGATGAGCAGGTAGATCGGCAGCGCCTCGGCGAGCTTGTCGGAGACGTCGATCGCGGCGGCCGTCACACCGGTGACGGCGAGGGTGCCGCCGACCTGGGCGCCGAGCGCGGGGGCCTGGTCACGCAGGTCGTGCACCAGTTGCTGGGTGGCCTCTTCCGAGGGCCCGGACTTGGGGATGACGGTGATCGTGCCGAAGGTGCCGTCCGCGCTGACCTGGCCGGGGACGGCGAGCATCACGTCGGAGCTGCTGCCCTGGATGGCCTGGGCGGTGGCCGGCAGCGCGCTCGCCATCTTCGCCGGGTCGTCGACGGCGACGGTGACCAGCAGCGGGCCGTTCAGGCCCGGGCCGAACGACTCGGAGATCAAGTCGTAGGCCTGGCGGTTCGTCGAGTCGGGGGAGGCGGTCCCGTCGTCGGGCAGGCCGAGGTAGAGCGACAGCGTCGGCAGCGCGACGACGGCCAGCGCGATCACCCCTGAGGCCAGCACGACGGCCGGCCGCTTGGTGATCATCCGGATCCACTTGTTGGGCGAATGCGCGTGATCGATCACGCCGATGGTGCCGGTGGACTGCTCGCGCAGCGCGGCCGCGGCCGGCCGGTCCTTCTTCCGCAGAACCCGGTCCCCGGCGAAGCCGAGCAGCGCGGGCAGCAGGGTGATCGCGATCAGCACGGCGATGCCGACCGTGGCCGCCGCCGCCAGGCCCATCACGGTGAGGAACGGGATCCCGACCACGGACAGCCCGGCCAGCGCGATGAGCACCGTCAGGCCGGCAAAGACGACGGCCGTTCCGGCGGTGCCGTTCGCCCTGGCGATGGATTCCCGCACCGGCATGCCTGCCCGCACCTGGCTGCGGTGCCGCGACACGATGAACAGGGCGTAGTCGATACCCACGGCGAGCCCGAGCATCAGCGCCAGGATCGGTGCGGTGTTGGACATCTCGATCACGCTGGACGCCCACAGGATGCCGGCCATGCCGGTGCCGACGCCGATCAGCGCGGTGATCATCGGCAGCCCCGCCGCGACGATCGAGCCGAAGGTGATCAGTAGCACGATCATCGCCACGACGACGCCGATGCCCTCGGTGGACCCGATCGCCGGGGCCTGCGCGACCGCGCCGCCGCCGAGTTCGATCTGCAGGCCGTCGACCTCGTTGGCGTCGGCGATCTTCGCCAGCTCCGACTGGGTGGTTTCCGGGATCTCGGTGATCTGCCCTGCGAAGAAGGCCTGCGCGAACGCGACCCGGCGATCCGGCGACACGGTCTGCCCGGTCTGCGGATCGATGACGTTGGTGACGCCCGGCAGCTCCTTGGCCTGGCTGATGACGGTGCCGATGGCCTGCTGGTACTCCGGCTCGGTGAGGGTGCGGCCCTCGGGTGCGGCGAAGACGATCCGACCGGTGGCGTCGCCGGCGCCGGGCAGCTTCTCGTTGAGCTGGTCGAGCGCCGCCTGCGCGGGCGTGCCGGGGATGGTGAACGACGACGTCATGGTCCCGGAGAACGCGGCCGCCGCTCCGCCCAGGCCGAGCAGCAGCGCGAGCCAGATGCCCAGCACCGCCCATCGGCGGTGGGTCGCGAAGCGTCCGAGGCGGTAGAGCAGCGTGGCCATGTGGTTCTCCCAGAGTGGTGCGGTGATGCCGGTGGGTCGGGGTGGGCGGTGACGGCGGCGGCGCTGCCGGCCACGGCAGAGGTCAGGACGTGTGGGGCCCGGTCAGCGAGCCGAGGTCGATGATCGAGAACGCCAGGGTGAGCTGTTCGCGGAAGCCGTCGGCGCCGCCCGGCCGGCCGTCGCGGACCCACTCCTCCAGGCACGCGGAGCCGGCGAGGTTGCCGTAGGCGGCGAGCATCCGGGCCCGGATGTCGCCCCGGGCCAGGCCGCAGCGGTCCGCGATGGCGTCGCCGAGTTGGGCCACGTTGGCCTCGTCGGAGGCGACCACGGCCGCCTTGAGTTCGGGCTCGTCGTGGAACAGCCCGAGCAGCCGTTCCCAGCGGTCCGGCAGGTCGGCGGCCACCCGCAACAGCGACTCGCACAGGATCGCGTCGAGCGGGTGACCCGCCGGAGCGTCCACGATGGCCTGCGCGATGTCGTCGAACCATCCTTCGGCGACGGCGGCGACGCACTCGGCCTTCCCGGCGAAGTAATTGGAGAAGGTCCTCCTCGACACCCCGACCGCGTCGGTGATGTCGGCGATGGTGACCGCCGCGTACCCGCGTTCGAGCGCGAGGGTGAGCGCGGCCTCGGCGAGGGCCCTGCGAGTGGCGTCCTTCTTCCGCTCGCGCAGCCCGGTGCCCGGCGTCGCCGGGAGGTGATGCAAGACCGATCTCGTACTCACCGGACGAACTGTAGGCGTTAGTTGCGCATTGCGCAATCTTTCGCAGCGGGCAACGACGTTGCAGTGGGTCACCGGGCGGCGGTTCGTGCTCGGCCGTTCGGGGTACCCAACCTCGTCACACCCTGCTCGACCGCACACCGCGACAGGCGCGCTCGACCCGCCCCGCCGCCGACGGGACACCGTCCCCGCCGCCACCTTCCTGACCCGCACGGACAGCAACAATGGCTCCGACGCCGCACACCGGCGTCCCGCCTTCCTGGAGGACCCCGATGAAGTTCAATGACAACGCGAGCCTGGACACCTCCCAGGTGCAGGACCGTCGCGGCGGTGACGGCGGCGGGTTCGGTGGCTTCGGCGGCGGCGGGTTCGGTGGCGGTGGGTTCGGCGGCGGACGGCGGGGCGGTGGCCTGGCGGTCGGCGGCGGCGGACTCGGCCTCGTGGTGATCGTCGTGATCGTGCTGTTCAACGTCCTGGGCGGCAGCGGCGACGGTGGCGGCAGCAGCAGCAACTCAGGCGGGCTGCTCCAGGGCGCGGGCGGCAACGGCACCGTGGACAACGGACAGCTCGCGTCCGCCTGCAGGACCGGCGCCGACGCCAACACCAACGAGGACTGCGCCGCGGTCGCGATCATCAACTCCGTGCAGGGCTTCTGGTCCGACGCCCTGGCCAGCTCCGGCACGACCTACCGGGAAGCCGACACCATCTTCTTCAGCGGCCGGACCAACACCGGATGCGGGCAGGGCTCCGCGGGAATGGGGCCGTTCTACTGCCCGCCCGATCAGCTCGTCTACATCGACCTGTCGTTCTGGGACGAACTGCGGACCACCTTCGGCACGAACGACGCGCCGTTCACCCGGGCGTACGTGCTGGCCCACGAGTACGGGCACCACGTCCAGAACCTGCTGGGCACCAGCGATCGGGTCGGCCGGGCGACCGGTCCCGACTCGGGCACTGTCCGGCTGGAATTGCAGGCCGACTGCTACGCCGGCGTGTGGGCAAACCACGCCACGCGGGTCCCCGACGCGAACGGTCAGGTGCTGATCAGCGACATCACCGAAACCGACATCCAGAACGCCGTGCAGACCGCCGGCACCATCGGTGACGATTACATCCAGTCCAAGATCTCCGGGCAGAACGTCGACCCGTCGCAGTTCAGCCACGGCACGTCCGCGCAGCGGCAGAAGTGGCTGCTGACGGGGTACCGGTCCGGGAACCCGGCGTCCTGCAACACCTTCGACACCAACGACCTGGGCTGAGCCGGGCCGCGCCGCGCCGACTCCTGCGCTGCCGGCCGCCGGCGACCACGCAGGTCAGCCCGGCAGGGCGCCCTCCGGGCCGGTCGCCCCGTCGGGCACCGACCGCCGCCCGGACAGCACGATCGCCGCACACACCAGCACCATGCCGATGACCTCGACCACCGACGGACGTTGGGACAGCAGCACCGCCCCGATGACCGCCGCGGTCACCGGCAGCAGGGCCAGCAGGATCGAGAACCGCGCCGCGGTGACCCGGCGCAGCACCACCTGCTCGATGGCGTAGGGGATCACCGAGCTCAGCACCGCGATCCCGATCACCGCGGCCAGCCGTCTCGGGTCACTGAGCACCGGGGCGACGGCGCCGAACGCCAGCGGGCTGTACAGCAGCGCGCCGGCCGTCATGCCGACCGCGAGAGCGCTGATCCCGTCCCGTTTCAGCGCGATCCGCCGGCCCAGCAGGATGTAGCCGGCCCAGGCGGCCGCCGACGCCGCGATGGCCACCAGCCCGATCAGCACGCCGGAGTCGACCCCGCCCTCTAGTTGCACCCCCGCCAGCAGCACGACGCCGACCCCGGCCAGCGCGATACCCACCCGATCCCGCCAGCCGCGGCCGGTGAACGCCGCCACCGCAACGGGCCCGAGGAACTCGATGGCGACCGCGGTGCCCAACGGCAGGTGCTCGATCGCGATGTAGAAGACGACGTTCATGGTGGCCAGGACCACCCCGAACAGCGCGGCCCCGGCCAGCTCCCGACGAGTCCAGTCCTGCCGCCAAGGGCGCCGCCAAGCGAGCAGCACGACGGCGGACACCGCAAGCCGCCACCAGGCGACCGATGCCGCGGACAGCACGGAGAACAGCCCGACGGCCAGCGCCGCGCCCGCGTACTGGGTGAACCCGGACGCGAGGAACAGCACCGGCGGCGGGACCCGGTCGGTGATCGGGCGCGGGGCGGACGGTTTTCCCGCGGCCGTGCCCTTGCTCGCGTCCACCCGCTATCAGATCCCGAAGAACCGGCGGCAGTCCGGCAGCCCGCGCACCTGCACGTCCCAGCCAGGCCGGACCAGACCGGCGGGATCCAGCACGAGACGCCGTTCGACGACCCGCTCACCCGGCCGGCGCTGCGCCACCCGGGTGCCGTTGTCGGTGTATCCGAGCTTCGCCGACACCCGCAGCGACGCCGGGTTGTCGGCGAACGCACCGCTCTCCGCGCGCTGCGCCTTGAGATGGTCGAAGGCGAACTGCAGCACAGCCGAACGCATCTCGGTCGCGATCCCCTGCCCGTGATAGCGGCGGCCCACCCAGGATCCGGTGAACACCGTCCTGGTGACGGCGAAGTCCCGGCCGGACAGGTCCTGCACGCCGACCACCGACCCCTGGCGTCGCACGACGAACGCAACGTTCCAGGACTGGGGCGTGCTGGCCGCTCGGGCATTCCAGTAGAAGCGCAGTGAGTTGGGCACCAACTCCTCCGGTGGTGCGTCGGTCCATGGCAACGCGAACGGCATCTCCGCGGGATCGTGAATACCGGAGAGGACGAGATCTAGCGTCTCGACCAGGTCGTCGTCCTGCAGCGGGGTGAGCGTCAGCCGCGGGGTCGCCAGCCGCAGGCCGAAGATCGGCCAGTACTGCGCAAGGCTCCGTCCGGTGGGCGTCACGGTCCGTAGCCTGCCTGCCCGGTGCCGGCGGGACAACCGCGGGGTGCCGGACCGATAGCACTGCGGGGGTGCCCCGGCCGGACCACCACGGGAGTGCCGGAGGGACAACAGTGGATGCCCGCCACTGACTGCGGACATCGTGAGCGGGCGGCGGTGCCGCCGGACGCCCCCCAACCGACGGGGCCGCCGGATACCCTTCGGCCCATGTTCGCCGTCACTGTCGAGTCCGCCGGCTCCCCTGCCACCCTGAGCTGGACGCAGGTGCCCGACCCGGTACCCGGCCGGGGCGAGGTGCTGATCGACGTGGCCGCCTGCGGGGTGAACCGGGCCGATCTGCTGCAGGCCGCCGGGCACTACCCGGCCCCGCCGGGGGTGTCGCCAATATTGGGCTTGGAGTGCTCCGGGGTGGTCAGCGGGCTCGGACCCGGCGTGTACGGGTGGCAGGTCGGCGACCGGGTGTGCGCGTTGCTGGCCGGCGGCGGCTACGCGGAGAAGGTTGCTGTTCCGGCTGTCCAGGTCCTGCCGGTGCCCAAGGGCGTCGACCTGGTGGACGCCGCGGGGCTGCCCGAGGCCACCTGCACGGTGTGGTCGAACCTGGTGATGACGGCGGGACTGAACTCGCGGACCACGCTGTTGATCCACGGTGGTGCGTCCGGGATCGGCACGATGGCGATCCAGGTGGCCCGGCAGGAGGGCGCCACGGTCGCGGTCACCTCATCGCGCGAGGCGGCGCTCGAGTTCTGCCGTACCCTCGGCGCCTCGATCACCATCAACTACGCCCAGCAGGACTTCGTGGCGGAGATCCGGTCGGCCACGGACGGCCGGGGCGCGGACATCATCCTGGACGTCATCGGCGCGAAGTACCTTGCCCGCAACATCTCTGCGCTGGCCGACGGCGGGAGGCTGATCGTCATCGGCATGCAGGGCGGCACCAAGGTCGAACTCGACCTGAACTCGTTGCTGCGCAAGCGCGCCGGCATCATCGGCACCACCCTGCGGTCCCGTCCGGTGACCGGGCCCGGGTCCAAGGCCGAGGTGGTCGCCTCGGTCCGGGAGGGGCTGTGGCCGCAGATCGAGCGCGGAAACGTCCGACCCGTCATCGACACCGTGCTCGACATCAGGGACGCCGGGGACGCGCACCGCCGGTTGGCGGCCGGCGGACACGTCGGCAAGATCGTGTTGCGGACACCGAACAGCAGCAACGAACAGGGGACATGACAATGAGCGAGCCCAGCAGCCAGCGCGTCGTGGTGATCGGTCCGGACGGCCAGCCCGTGGGATACGCGGACATGCCGAACGGGGGCCCGAGGCAGGACGCGTCGGCGGTTGATGACGACGGCGAGCAGCAGAGCCCCGGTGACGCGATCGGCGAACCGGCGAAGGTGATGCGGATCGGCACCATGATCAAGCAGCTGCTGGAGGAGGTGCGGGCCGCGCCGCTGGACGAGGCCAGCCGTGCGCGGCTCAAGGCGGTGCACGAGAAGTCCATCAAGGAACTGGAATCGGGGCTGACGCCGGACCTGCGGGAGGAGCTGGAACGGTTGTCGCTGCCGTTCACCGAGGACAGCATCCCGTCCGAGGGCGAGCTGCGGATCGCGCAGGCGCAACTGGTCGGCTGGCTGGAGGGCGTCTTCCACGGACTGCAGGCTGCCCTGGTCGCCCAGCAGATGGCGGCCCGGGTGCAGCTCGAACAGATGCGCCGGGGCGCGCTGCCGCCCGGCCCGACGACCGACCAGCAGGGACCGCTCGGTCCCGGCCACGGGCAGTACCTCTAAATCGCCGTGGTGTCCGGGGGCGCGCAGGTGCCGGTGCACCCGTCGCGTCGCCGTGGGCCGTTGCTGCTGTCCCGCGCCGTCATCCGATCCGCCGAGATCGCTCTGATCCTGGTCGGTCTCGGCTTCATCCTGGTCGCCGATGACGACGAGCTGTGGTACCTCGGCATCTGGGATGCGCTGGCCGTCACCTACGTCGGCATCGGCGTGATCGCGTTGCGCCGCAGCCGCAAACGTCCACCGCTGACCGCCGCGCAGGCGCCGGCGCCCGAGCGTTTCCGCTTCAACTTCGCGTTCGCCATCGTGTCGAGCCTGATCGGCTTCACCGTGGCGATCGACATCGCCACCTCGGACAACCCCGAGGACTACGCGATCCTGCTCAACATCCTCGGCGTCATCGCCATGGTGATGTCGTGGATGCTGCTGCAGGCGGGATACGCGCGGCGGTACGCCACGATCTATCGCACAACCGGGGGGCTCACCTTCCCCTCGACCGAGCATCCCGCTGCCGTCGACTTCGTGTACTTCGCGGTCACCATCGGCACCGCGTTCTCGGTGTCCGACGTGCTGGTGACCACTGCCCGGATGCGCTGGCACGTGCTGGTGCACTCCACGGTGGCGTTCTTCTACAACGCCGCCGTGGTGGCCTTCGCGCTCAGCCTGATCGCCGGCCGGTGAGGGCGGTAAGGAGCGTCCCATCGCCCCGGGGACCAACCGGCCAGTAGACCACCATCCCGCCGTTTCGTCCTGTCGGATGCGATTGCGGGACCTTCGGCCCCTGTGGATCGTGCGGCGGCTCCCTAGCGTGGGGGCCGGGACGACGGATGTCGTCCCAGACCTTTGTCACCGGGAGTGTTCATGCCAGCGCCGATCACCGACAGCGCAGATCTGCCCGTTCCTGCCGAGGCCGTCCGGAGCAACGGCGCCTCGCACGCCGCGAACGGCGAGCCGGCGGCCGCCGTCCCCACGCCGACCGCGGACGATGCGGAGACGGCGGCGACCATCGACGCGCTGATCGACAAGGCCATGGTCGCGCTGGACGAGTACGCCCGGTTCACCCAGGACGAGATCGATTACATCGTCAAGAAGTCGTCGGTCGCCGCGCTCGACCAGCACGGCCAACTGGCGATGGCCGCGGTCGACGAAACCGGCCGCGGCGTGTTCGAGGACAAGGCGGCGAAGAACATCTTCGTCAGCGAGCAGATCACCCACTCCCTCAACGGTATGCGCACCGTCGGGGTGATCAGCAATGACGACCTCGACGGCATCGTGGAGATCGCCGAACCGGTGGGCGTGCTGTGCGGGATCACCCCGGTCACCAACCCGACCTCCACCGCGGTGTTCAAGAGCCTGATCGCGCTGAAGACCCGCAACCCGATCATCTTCGCGTTCCACCCGAACGCCCAGCGGTCCTCGTCGATGGCCGCGCGGATCGTCCGGGACGCCGCGATCGCGGCCGGCGCGCCGGAGAACTGCATCCAGTGGATCGAGCACCCGTCGATCGCCGCCACCGGCGCGCTGATGAACCACCCCGGCATCGCCGTCATCCTGGCCACCGGCGGCAACGCGATGGTCAAGGCCGCGTACTCCTGCGGCAAACCGGCTCTCGGGGTCGGCGCCGGCAACGTGCCCGCCTTCATCGAACGCACCGCGAAGCTGCGCCGGTCGATCAACGACGTGGTGCTGTCCAAGGCTTTCGACAACGGCATGGTCTGCGCGTCGGAGCAGGCCGTCATTCTCGACGATCCCATTTACGACGCCGCGATGACGGAATTCGCCCGGCTGCACGCCCACCGCTGCACGCCGGCGGAGAAGACCGCGCTCGAGATGTTCCTGTTCGGCGCCGAGGCGGGCGGCACCGCCTGCTCCGGCGCGCGGCTGAACGCCGACGTCGTCGGCAAGAGTCCCGAATGGATCGCCGAGCAGGCAGGCTTCGCCGTCCCGGAGGGCACCTCGATCCTGCTCGCCGAGGTTCCCTCCGTGGGCCGGCACGAGCCGCTGACCCGGGAGAAGCTGTGCCCGGTGCTCGCGGTGCTGCGGGCCGAGAATGCCGAGCACGGCATCAGTCTCGCCGAACAGATGGTGGAGCTGGACGGCCTGGGCCACAGCGCGGCCATCCACACCGCCGACGAGCGGCTGGCGATCGAGTTCGGTCGCCGGGTGAAGGCCGTCCGGATCATCCGTGACTCCCCCACCACCTTCGGCGGGATCGGCGACGTCTACAACGCCTTCCTGCCCTCGCTCACTCTGTCGTGCGGCTCCTACGGACGGAACTCGGTGTCGGGCAACGTGTCTGCGGTCAACCTGATCAACATCAAGAAGGTCGGCCGGCGGAACAACAACCTGCAGTGGTTCAAGGTGCCCGGCAAGACCTACTTCGAGCCGAACGCGATCCGGTACCTGATCGACATGCCGGACATCTCCCGGGTCACCATCGTCACCGACACCACCATGACCAAGCTGGGTTTCGTCGACAAGGTGATCCAGACGCTGCACCGCCGCCCGGAAGACGTTGCGCTGCAGATCATCGACTCCGTCGAGCCGGAGCCGAGCGTGGCAACCGTCCAGCGCGGCGCCGAGCTGATGCGCGACTTCCGGCCGGACACGATCATCGCCCTGGGCGGCGGATCCCCGATGGACGCCGCGAAGGTGATGTGGCTGCTGTACGAGCACCCCGAGGTGGTGTTCGCCGACCTCAAGGAGAAGTTCCAGGACATCCGCAAGCGCGCGTTCCGCTTCCCGACCCTCGGCGATCTGGCGCAGCTGGTGTGCATCCCGACGACGTCCGGCACCGGCGCCGAGGTCACCCCGTTCGCGGTGATCACCGACCCGGTCACCGGGAAGAAGTATCCGCTGGCGGACTACGCGCTCACCCCGACCGTGGCGATCGTCGACCCGGTGCTGACCGCCAAGATGCCGGCAAGCCTGGCCGCCGACTCCGGCTTCGATGCGCTGACCCATGCCACCGAGGCATTCGTGTCGGTGTACGCCAACGACTTCACCGACGGCATGGCGCTGCATGCCATCCGGCTGATCTTCGACAACCTGGCGACCTCGGTGAACGGGGCGCCCGGTGATCCGGCAACGGTCGCCGCGCGGGAGACGATGCACAACGCCGGCTCGATCGCCGGGATGGCCTTCGGCAACGCATTTCTCGGCATCGTGCACGCCATGGCGCACACCATCGGTGCCCGTTACCACCTGGTGCACGGCCGGACGAACGCCACTCTGCTGCCGCTCGTCATCCGGTACAACGGCACGGTCCCGACGAAGCTGACCAGCTGGCCGAAGTACGAGAGTTACGTTGCACCAGAGCGTTTCCAGCAGATCGCCGCGATGCTGGGACTGCCGGCGGCGACCGCCGCCGAGGGTGTGGAGTCGTACGCGACCGCCGTCGAGCAGCTGCGTGCGAAGGTCGGCATTCCGGCTTCCTTTGCCGCCCAGGGCGTCGACGAGGACACCTTCATCGGCGACCTGGATGTGCTGGCCATGGGCGCGTTCCGGGACCAGTGCGCCCCGGCCAACCCGCGGATGCCGATGCTCGCCGACATGAAGGACCTGATGGCCGCCGCCTACCACGGCATTTCGGTCGAGCAGGTGCGGGAAAAGCGGGCCGCAGCGCTCGTCTGACCCGCCCATTCGGGTGCATCGGTGAGATGAATTGGGGCTTAACGGCATCGGTACGTCCGTGGCCGCGGCCGGTCACCATCCGCTGAACGGGTGGCGGGCACCACATCGACGACAGGACCAAAGGCTCATCCGTGATCACCTGCCCGGTCCTAGCGTGATAACCAGCCCGGTCTGGCCCGACCGAACTTCACGAGGAGAGAAATGACCATCGCAGCAAAACCGCAGCCTGCCGACACGACCGGTGCAGGCCCTGATCCCTGGCGGGGTTTCGTATCCGGCCCCTGGCAGGACGGAATCAACGTCCGCGACTTCATCCAGCGGAACTACACCCCTTACGACGGCGACGATTCGTTCCTGCAGGGAGCGACCGAGCGGACCACCGCGCTGTGGGCGCGGCTGACCGCGATGTTCCCGGTCGAGCGCGAGCGCGGCATCTACGACGTCGATGCCGACACCCCGTCCTCGATCACCGCGCACAAGCCCGGCTACATCGACAAGGACTCCGAACTGGTCGTGGGCCTGCAGACCGACGCGCCGCTCAAGCGCGCGATCGTCCCCAACGGTGGCTGGCGGATGGTCGAGGACTCGCTGAAGACCTACGGTTACGAGCCCAACCAGACGGTGAAGGAGATCTTCACCAAGTACCGCAAGACCCACAACCAGGGTGTCTTCGACGTCTACCCGCCGAACGTGCGCGCCGCCCGCAGCTCGCACATCATCACCGGCCTGCCGGATGCGTACGGCCGCGGCCGGATCATCGGCGACTACCGGCGCGTCGCGCTGTACGGCGTCGACGGCCTGGTGCAGGGCAAGAAGCTCGAGCGCCTGGAACTGGACATGGAGCGTTCCGTCGAGGACGTCATCCGTGACCGCGAGGAGAACACCGAGCAGATCCGCGCACTCGGCGAGCTCAAGCAGATGGCCGCAAGCTACGGGTTCGACATCTCCCGGCCTGCGGCAACGGCACAGGAAGCGGTGCAGTGGCTGTACTTCGGCTACCTGGCCGCGGTGAAGGAGCAGAACGGCGCCGCCATGTCGCTGGGCCGCACCTCCACCTTCCTGGACGTCTACATCGAGCGCGATCTCGCCGAGGGCCGGATCACCGAGCAGCGGGCGCAGGAGATCATCGACGACCTGGTGATCAAGCTGCGGATCGTGCGCTTCCTGCGCACCCCGGAGTACGACAGCCTGTTCTCCGGTGATCCGACGTGGGTCACCGAGTCCATCGGCGGCATCGGCGAGGACGGCCGCTCCCTGGTCAGCAAGAACTCCTTCCGCGTGCTGCAGACCCTGTACAACCTGGGCCCGGCTCCGGAGCCGAACCTGACGGTGCTGTGGAGCGACAAGCTCCCCGAGGGTTTCAAGAAGTTCTGCGCCAAGGTCTCCATCGACACCTCCGCGATCCAGTACGAGTCCGACGAGCTGATCCGCGGCTCGTGGGGTGACGACGCGGCCATCGCCTGCTGTGTCTCCGCGATGCGGGTCGGCAAGCAGATGCAGTTCTTCGGTGCCCGGGTCAACCTCGCCAAGACGCTGCTGTACGCGATCAACGGTGGGCGCGACGAGGTCACCGGCAACCAGGTGGCGCCGGTCTCCGCACCGGTCGCCGGCGACGTGCTGGACTACGACGACGTCGCAGCCAAATTCGACAGGACGATGGACTGGCTGGCCGAGACCTACGTCGACGCGCTCAACTGCGTGCACTACATGCACGACAAGTACGCCTACGAGCGCATCGAGATGGCCCTGCACGACAGGACGATCCTGCGCACCCTGGCCTGCGGCATCGCCGGCCTGTCCGTGGTCGCGGACTCGTTGTCGGCCATCAAGTACGCCAAGGTCACCCCCGTGCGGGATGCCTCCGGGCTGGTCACCGATTACCTGATCGACGGTGAGTACCCGAGCTACGGCAACGACGACGACCGGGTGGACGAGATCGCGGTCGGCGTGGTGCGGGCCTTCATGGAGAAGATCCGCCGCCAGCCCACCTACCGCAATGCCCTGCACACGCAGTCGGTGCTGACGATCACGTCGAACGTGGTCTACGGCAAGAAGACGGGCAATACCCCTGACGGTCGGCGCGCCGGCCAACCGTTCGCCCCGGGTGCGAACCCCATGAACGGCAGGGACACCCACGGCATGCTGGCCAGCGCGTTGAGCGTTGCCAAACTGCCGTACGAGGAATCGCAGGACGGCATCTCGCTCACCGCGACTGTCATCCCGACATCCCTCGGCCACACGCCCGAGGAGCAGGCGGCCAACCTGGTCGGCGTCCTCGACGCGTACGTGGTCTCGTCCGGGTTCCACATGAACGTCAACGTCCTCAACCGGGAAACCCTCGAGGACGCGATGGAGCACCCGGAGAACTACCCGCAGCTCACGATCCGGGTGTCCGGATACGCGGTGAACTTCGTCAAGCTGACCCGTGAGCAGCAGCTCGACGTCTTGTCGCGGACGTTCCACGGCAAGCTGTAATGCCCGACGGCCGACCGATCACCAGGACCGAGGAGGGGAGACGGGACATGACCGTCACCCTGGGCACCCCCACCGCCCGACACGAGCCCGCCACGGGCGCCATGCCGGCACCGCTGCGCCACGCCTACCTGCAGGCGGAGCACATCGGCAGTGTGGGCAGTGTCCACTCCTGGGAACTGGTGACGGCGGTCGACGGACCCGGAACCCGGCTGACGATCTTCCTGTCGGGTTGCGGGCTTCGGTGCCAGTACTGCCAGAACCCCGACACCTGGCAGCTCCGTGACGGCATGCCGACCACCATCCAGGAGATCCGGCGACGCATCGACCGCTATGCACCTGTGCTGCGGGCGGCGCACGGCGGAGTGACCCTCACCGGCGGGGAACCGCTGATGCAGGCGAACTTCGCCGCCCGGATCTTCCGGTACTGCACCTCGATCGGCATCCATACCGCCCTGGACACGTCCGGTTTCCTCGGGAAGCGGGCCACCGACGAGATGCTCGACGACACCTCACTGGTGTTGCTCGACGTCAAGTCGGGGCTTCCGGACACCTACCGGACGGTGACGGGCCGCAGCCTGGCCCCCACCCTCGAGTTCGGCCGCAGGCTGGCCGAGCGGGGGAACGCGATCTGGCTGCGGTACGTACTGGTACCTAGGCTGACCGACGCGGTGGAGAACATCGACGCCGTCGCCGAGTACGCCCAGAGCCTGCAGTTGCTGGGTGCGAAGCCCGCGATCGAGCGCGTCGAAATTCTGCCCTTCCACCAGATGGGCGAGTCGAAGTGGCACGAGCTCGGTCTGCAGTACCCGCTGGAAGGGACACCGCCGCCCGACGTCGACCTGATCCAACGCGCTCGTGATCAGTTCGCCGCACGGGGTCTGACGGTGTTCTGAGGCGCCGTCCAGGGGCGCCCGGCTGTTCCGGGGCTCGGGGTGAGCCGCTCTTCACACGCTGGTCGTGTGGGGAGCGGCTCTTTCGCGTGAGCGGGGCCGCTCGGCTGGAGGCCATGCCGCCCGTCCGCGGTTCGGGCAGCAACCTGCCGATCGATTCGGCACTTTCCGACCCTTCCGGGCTCGGCGAGGGTCGGAAAGTGCCGAATGGATCCGCAGCGCGGCCGCCGCGGTCACCCACGCCTGGGCTCTACAGGGCGCGCTCGTGCTCCCGGCTGTCCTCCGAGCCGTCGGCGGACGCGGCCGTGCTGGCCGCCTGCTCGTGCACGCCCTGCTCGAGCGCCTGCACCCGGCCGGCCATCACCGGGGTCGACTCGTCCCAGCGCACCCCGTCGGCGGCATCCGCGCGGCGCCGGGCGATGCCCGAAAGCGTCTCCAGCACAACGCGATTGCCCAGGATCGCGGTGATGTCGGCGTGGTCGTACGGCGGCGCGACCTCGACGATCTCCATGCCGACCAGCGGCACGTCCCGGCCGATCCGGCGCACCGCGTCCAGCAGCTCGCGCGCCGTCAGCCCGCCCGGCTCCGGGGTCCCGGTGCCGGGGGCGGTGCCAGGGTCCACGACGTCGATGTCCACCGAGAGGTAGACCCCGTCGGTGTCGTCCATCGCGATCGCCATCGCCTCGGTCAGCACCTCGTCCAGGCTGCGGCGCTGGATCTCGGCCATCTCGTAACAGCGCATGCCCTGCTCGGCCATCCACAGCAGCTCCGGCGGCTCCGGCCAGTAGCCGCGCAGGCCGATCTGCAGGAAACGGTCACCGCGCACGGCGCCGGACTCGATCACCCGGCGCATCGGCAGTCCGTGCCCGTACAGCGAGCCGAACTGGATGTCGCCGGTGTCGGCGTGCGCGTCGAAGTGGATCACCGAGATCCGTCCGTAGCCGAAATGCTCTGCCAGCGCGGTGATGTCGGGCATCGCGACGGTGTGATCACCACCGAGCACCACCGGGATCTTGCCGGCCGACGCGATCGTGTGGACGGCCGCCTGCAAGTTGTCCAGCGCCCGCTTGGTCTCGGTCGGCGCCATCTCGACGTCACCGGCGTCGACCACTCCGAGGTCCAGCAGCGGGTCCACCCGCATCGACAGGTGCGGCCGGGAGCCGGTGTGCTCGGAATAGTCGCAGATCCGCAGGGCCAGTGGGCCCATCCGGGCGCCCGACCGGTAGGAGGTGCCCGAGTCGTAGGGCGCCCCGACGATGACGGCGCTCGCGTCGGCATAGCTCGCCGGGTCGGCAAGGTCGCACCGCGGCACCCCGGTGAAGGTGACGTCGGGGCCGTACATCGCGCCGTATCTGGGCATGGAGGAAGTATCCCCTTCGCGTCTGGTGGACCGGGACGTTCTTGGCGACGGATTCCGTCGTGTGCGACCCTATCGGCCACGGATTCCCTTGCGCAATGCCGCCGGAGCCTGCGAGGATCGGTTGCGTGCCGCACCGGATGCCGACCGATACCCCGCTTGTGGAGCCGGGCCCGGTCGGCTCCCGCCAGCAACTGGACGACGTCTCGAAGAAGATCATCGAGCAGTTGCAGGACAACGGCCGGCGGCCCTATGCAGCCATCGCCGCGTCCGTGGGGCTGTCGGAGGCGGCGGTCCGGCAGCGGGTGCAGCGCCTGGTCCGGGACGGGGTCGTGCAGATCGTTGCCGTCACCAACCCGCTGCACGTCGGGTTCACCCGGCAGGCCATGATCGGTATCAAGGTCGAGGGGCACCTCGACCCCGTCGTGAAGGCCATCTCCGCGCTCGACGAGGTCGCCTACGTCGTCATCACAGCGGGGTCGTTCGACGTCCTCGCCGAGGTGATCTGCGAGGACGACAGCCACCTGTTGCACGTGCTGAACCAGCAAATCCGCACCATCGACGGCGTGCGCTCCACCGAAACGTTCGTCTATCTCGAACTGTCCAAGCAGACCTACACCTGGGGAACCCGATGACCGCGACGATCCCGTCCGCCGACACCACCTCCGAGCCGGTTCCGGCGGGTGGTTCACCCACCGACCATCTGTGGCTGCATTTCAGTCGGATGGGCTCGTACGAGACGACGCCGGTGCCGATCATCGAGCGTGGCGAGGGCTGCTACATCTGGGACAGCAACGGCAAGCGGTACCTGGACGCGTTGTCCGGATTGTTCGTCGTGCAGGCCGGGCACGGCCGGGAGGAACTCGCGCAGGCCGCCGCCGCCCAGGCGCGCAAACTGGCGTTCTTCCCGATCTGGTCGTACGCGCACCCCACGGCGATCGAGTTGGCCGACCGGATCGCGGCCGCCGCACCGGGCGACCTGAACAAGGTGTTCTTCTCCTCCGGCGGCGGGGAGGCCGTCGAGACCGCGTGGAAATTGGCCAAGCAGTACTTCAAGCTGACCGGCAAACCCGGCAAGTACAAGGTGATCAGCCGATCCATCGCGTACCACGGCACCACCCAGGGAGCGCTGTCCATCACCGGGGTGCCGCCGTTCAAGCACGCCTTCGAGCCGCTGGTCCCGGGTTCGGTGCGGGTGCCGAACACGAACTTCTACCGCGCCCCCGAGCTGGTGGCCCACGACGAGAAGGTTTTCGGCAGGTGGGCGGCCGATCAGATCGAGGAGGCGATCCTGATGGAGGGCGCCGATTCGGTGGCCGCCGTCTTCGTCGAGCCCGTGCAGAACGCCGGCGGGTGCTTCCCGCCACCGCCCGGCTACTTCGAGCGGTTGCGGGAGATCTGCGACGAGCACGACGTGCTGCTCGTCTCCGACGAGGTGATCTGCGCGTACGGGCGGCTGGGTACCATGTTCGGTGCGCAGAAGTTCGGCTATCAGCCGGACATCATCACCTCCGCGAAGGGCCTGACGTCCGGCTACTCACCGCTCGGCGCGGCGATCATCTCGGACCGCATCTTCGAGCCGTTCAGCAAGGGCACCACCAGTTTTCCGCACGGCTACACCTTCGGCGGACACCCGGTGTCGTGTGCGGTCGCGCTGGCGAACCTGGACATCTTCGAGCGGGAGGACCTGCTCGGCAACGTGCTGCGCAACGAGAACGCCTTCCGGTCCACGTTGGAGCGGCTCCTGGACCTGCCGATCGTCGGTGACGTCCGCGGGGACGGCTACTTCTACGGCATCGAACTGGTCAAGGACAAGGAGACCAAGGCGACGTTCACCGCCGCTGAGAGTGAGCGGATCCTGCGCGACTTCGTGTCCACCGCGCTGTTCGACCGCGGCCTGTACTGCCGGGCGGACGACCGCGGCGACACCGTGGTGCAGGTGGCCCCGCCGCTGATCAGCGGTCAGGCCGAGTTCGACGAGATCGAACGGGTCCTGCGGTCGGTGTTCACCGACGCCTGGGCGCTGCTGTAACTCGCGTGGGCAGCACACCGATCGCTCACGAATCGTCGCACTGAAACAGTTCTTCTGCGGTTGATCAACAGCCTGGAAAACAGGAGACGCCACCACCCCTGGGGTGCGGGGTGGTGGCGTCCATGTGGATCGTCGTTGACCGGTGCGGCAGCACTCCCCAGCACAGGTCCGACCGGCGCGACGATCGTGGCTCTCAGATCTTCTCCACGCCCACCAGTGAGCTGTGGTACCGCGACTCCTTCCACGTTCCGTCGACGCGTTTCCAGATGATGGTGGCGATCACCCCGAACCGGAGCTTCTCGTCCTCGGTGGCCAGGATCTGGTCGAAATCGACCACGCTGTAACCCATCTCGCCGGCGATGACGGCCTCGTAGCCGGTGATCTCGGACCAGGTCCGGGCATGCAGGGCGTCGAGTTGGGCGAACAGGCCGGTGAACCACTGCTCCCACCCCGCGCGGTCCCGGATGATCACCGAGCCGCCGGTGGTGCCGATGTCCACGATCCCGAAATCGTCGTCGCACAGCGCCGACAGCCTGCCGAAGTCGTGATCGCGGACCGAGTCGAGCAACTGCGTGGTCAGCGCGAAGAACGGCTTCTCCTGCATCTCGATGGTGCTGCGCAGCGGGTTCCCGACAGGTCCGGTCGGCGCGGTCAGCAGGCTCATCGCGCGGCCACCGGGGCGGCGCCGTCGGCGTCGGTGCGGCCGGCGTCGGTGGTGCGGCCGGCGTCGGCCATCACCGATGCGGCGTGTCCGTTCTGCGCGCTGACACCGGCGGGCAGGAAGTGGTCGTCGTAGGTGGCCGGGTCGTCCAGCCGGCTCTTGATCCGGGCCACCCGGAAGATCAGCAGGCCGAAGGCCGCCTTCGCGAGGATGTCGGCGATGCTGTAACCGGCCTGCCGCAGGACGAAACCGTCTGCACCGCCGAAGAAGTCACCGCCGATGATCGGGAACAGGTAGGCGATCGGGTAGACGCACCAGAGCACGACCAGGGTGACCGGCAAGAGCTTGGTCAGGCCACGCACCTCGGCGGGCTGGCGGTCCAGCGACCTGGACAGCTCGACGAAGAGCACGTACACGATGTACAGGAACGGCAGGGTGGCCAGGATGCCCCAGATGATCCGGGCGGTGTCGGTGGTGGCGATCTCACCGGGGTACCCCAGCACGATCATGGCGGTGGCCGCCGGGATCAGCTTCCACAGCAACGCGCGCTGCGCGGACCGGGCAAGTGCCATCACCGCAACGGTTTCCACCAACAGCAACGGCACGGTCAGCAGCCAGTCGACGTACCGGTACGCCTCGTTGAACACCACGTTCGAGAGCTGGTGGTCGGAGGTGACGGTCTCCCCCGGCGGGTAGCTCTCCTGGAAGTTCGTGAAGATCCGGAAGTAGTGATAGGCGGCGATGCCACAGACGATCGCCGAGATCACCACGGCGTTGCGGTAGCGCGGCGCGACCCGCCGCTGGGACACCAGCAGATAGATCGCGGTGAACAGCATGGATGCGATGACTAGTGAGAACAGGTTGTAGACGACGTCGTACTGGCTCGCGGTGAGGGTGGGGATGTTGACAGCGAACTGCTCGGTGTCCATGACAAGACTCCTGATCTGAACCGGGTGCGGCGCTGCGTGCCGGACCGAGGGAATCCAGGCTCTCCGTGATCGGCGAGTCGTTTCCCGTTGTACGCCCGGGATGTCCCAGTCGTCAAACTTGTGCAAGTTTCAGATCAGTGAGGAGGACGGCCGGGCGACCCCGGCCGGCGCGCCCAGGCGCTGGCCAGCTTCGCCACCGCCTCGTCCAGGCTGCGACACACCGTCGCCGGGGCGACGTCCAGCCCCGCCCAGCCCGAGCCGCCGACGAGCAGCATCAGTCGGCGGTGTGCGGCGGCCAGTGCGGGCAGGCCAATCACGGTCTCCTTGTCCTGCAACGCCATCCACAACAACACCGCCGGTGCGCGGGTCAGCCGCGCGGTGGCGGCCAGCGCCTGCAGTGGAGTTCTCGGGCCGAGGAACCGGACCGGGACCGCGCGTTCGGCGAGCGCCGCCCGGACGGCATGCAGGGCCAGGACATGATCCTCACGCGGGCTGCCCGCGACAACGACTGGTGAATCTTGCGCAACTTTGGGCAGAGTTGCCACATACTGCGCGAAGGCCATCGTGACCGCCTGGGTCAACAGGTGCTCGATCTCGATGCCGGTGCCCGTGCGCTGCCAGTGATCACCCGCGGCGACCAGGACGGGGCGCAGCAACTCGTTCCAGGTCGGGATGGTGCCCTGCCGCTCGAGCGCGGCCAGCACGGCGCCGGTGACGGCACCCTCGTCCAGCCGGCTGGCCGCCCGGGCGAGCCCGCGGACCTCCGGTCCGGCGCCCGGGACGGCCAGCACCGCGCCGCCTGGACCGCCGGGGCCGTTGCGGACCAGTTCGACCGCGGCAGATCCGTTGTGCTGCAACACCTGCGCGGCGGCAACGGAGGGATTCGTGCCGGCCACCACGGATTGCTGCATCCGTCGCAGCCGGTCGAAATCCTCTGCGGTGTAGCGCCGATGACCGCCGGCGCTGCGGGCGGAGGCCGTCAACCCGTACCGGGTGCCCCACATGCGGACGGTCGACGGTGCGACGCCGAGGCGCCCCGCCACCTCGCCGACCGACATGTCCGCCACGTCCCGATGATGACACGGCGCAACCCCGCCCCCGGTGGACACGGGAGCCGGAGAGCCGGCGCCGGCGGTCTGCGGCAGGGTGTTCTTTCCTGCGCCGATGTCGAAGGACACGTGCTGCGCTGCCCGTGGGACGCTGGCCCGATGACGGAATTGAACGTCCTGGGCGAGCAGCTGCAGCCGTGTGGGATCGATCCGCTGACGGGCTTCTACCGGGACGGGCTGTGCGCAACCGGCCCCGAGGATGTCGGCCGGCACGTGGTGTGCGCCGTGGTGACGGCGGAGTTCCTCGAGCACCAGCGCTCCGTCGGCAACGACCTCAGCACTCCGCTGCCGCAGTACCGCTTCCCGGGTCTGGTCCCCGGCGATCGGTGGTGTGTGGTGGCGGTGCGCTGGCAGCAGGCGCTGGAGGACGGGGTGGCCGCCCCGGTGGTGTTGGCCGCGACGAACGCGCGGGCGCTGGACGTCGTGTCGATGGACGACCTGCGCCGGCACGCGGTCGACGTGCCGCCGGACCTCAGCTCCCTGGACTGATCACCGCACCCTGGGAGCGCCGGTTCGACCGGCCGAGGTCAGAACCAGCGCTCGAGGACCTGCGCGACCCCGTCCTCGTGGTGGTGCGGGCCCACCTCGCCGGCGATGGCGAGGACGTCGGGGTGGGCGTTGCCCATGGCCACGCCGAGGCCCGCCCAGTGCAGCATTTCCAGGTCGTTCGGCATGTCACCGAAGGCGATCACGTCGCCCGGCGCGATCCCCCAGCGGGCCGCGAGTTCGGCCAGTGCGGTGCCCTTGTTGACACCGGCGGCGGCGACCTCGATCAGCCCGTCGTCGGTGGAGTAGGTGACGTGCACGCCCTCCGCGCCGGCGGACCGGGCCGCGGTGGCCAGTGAACGGGAGTCGCCGGTGCCGCGGACCAGCAACTTGGCGGCGGGTTCGGCCAGCACCTCCTCCCGCGGAGCCCGGCGGAAGTAGCCGAAGGCCCACGGGTGGTCGTAGCTCTCCTCGGCGATGCAGGCCTGCACGGTCGAGCCGAGCCGCTCGGCTGCCAGGGCGAACTCGTCGGTCTCACGGGACAGCGCGTCGACGAACGTCCGCATCGCGCCGGGGGTCATGGGTGAGGAGGCGATGATCTGCTGCTCGGCGATGTCGTAGACGATGGCCCCGTTCATGCACACGGCCGTGCCCGTGAAGCCGGCGTCGATGACGGGTCCGAGCCACCACACCGGCCGGCCGGTGGCGATGACGACCCTGGCGCCGGCGTCCTGAGCGCGGCGCAGCGCGTCGATGTTCCGCTGACTGACCCGGTCACCGGTCTCGTCGAGCAGCGTGCCGTCCATGTCGGTGACCACCATCGCCGGCGGCGCCTGCGCGTCGCGGGCACCGCCGGGAGCGGCCGAGGGCCGGTCCAGCTGCAGGGCGGGGGGCACGGAGGGAGGTGTCACCCGAATATTGTCACCCGCGGCACCGACAGCCCCGACCGCCCGGCGGACCGGCTGCGATCCACCCGACGCGCAAGTGACCGGTGTCAGCCGAATTGCCGGCTCAGCGTGGCATGCCGGTTCACGTCCTTGTAGAGCAGGTACCGGAACGGGCCGGGGCCGCCGGCGTAGCAGGCCTGCGGGCAGAATGCGCGCAGCCACAGGAAGTCGCCCTCCTGCACCTCGACCCAGTCCTTGTTGAGCAGGTACACCGCCTTGCCCTCGAGGATGTAGATGCCGTGCTCCATCACATGCGTCTCGGGGAACGTGATCGCCCCGCCGGGCGCGAACGTGACGATGTTGACGTGCATGTCGTGCCGGACGTCGGCCGGATCGGCGAACCGCTGGGTGCTCCAGGCGCCGTTGGTGCCGGGCATCTCGACGCCGGTCACCTCCGCGTCGCTGGTGAAGAACGCGGGCGGCGGTTCGACGCCGTCCACCCGCTGGTAGGCCTTGCGGATCCAGTGGAACTTCGCCGCGGTCTGGCCGGTGGCGCAGAACCGCCATTGCGCACCCGGCGGCAGGTAGGCGTAGCCGCCGGCCGTCATCTCGTGCTCCTGCCCGTCGAGGGTGACCGACACCGCACCGTCCAGCACGAACAGCACGCCCTCGGCTCCGGGGTCGGCCTCCGGGCGATCGCTGCCGCCACCAGGTGAGACCTCGACGATGTACTGGGAGAACGTCTCGGCGAACCCGGACAGCGGCCGCGCGATGACCCACAGCCGGGTGCGGTCCCAGAACGGCAGCAGGCTGGTGACGATGTCCCGCATCGTCCCGCGGGGCAGCACGGCGTAGGCCTCGGTGAAGACGGCGCGGTTGGTCGTCAGCTCGGTCTGGGCGGGGTGCCCGCCCTGGGCGGCGTAGTAGTGCGGTGTCATGACGATCCTTCTCTCCGAGCCGGTGCGGCCTCAGCGGTCGAGCAGTCGCACATCACTGTGCGGGGTCAGTGTCGCGGGGTCACGTGAGCCAGTCGTCGGCCATCCGGCGCCCGAGGACACGCAGCAGCCGTGCCGCGTCGGCCATGCACACCGCCGGATCCGGTTCGATGTCCAGCAACGCGTACGCCGCGCTGACGCCGGCCGCCGACAACTCGTCGGGCCGCAGCAGGTTCCGGCCCGCCACGGCGATCACCGGCACCCCGGCGTCCCGCGCTGCGGCCGCCACCCCCGCCGGTGCCTTGCCGTGCAGGGTCTGGCTGTCCAGTGACCCCTCCCCGGTGATCACCAGGTCCGCCGTCGCCAGTCGTTCGTGGAAGCCGGTCAGCTCGAGCAGCAGGTCGATGCCCGGCCGGGCCTTCGCGTGCAGCACAGCCAGCGCGGCGAAGCCGACCCCGCCGGCGGCTCCCGCACCAGGCAGGTCCGCTGCGGGGTGCCCGGACGGGCCGGGCGTCTCGGCCATGGCCTGCGCCAACCGAACAGACCACCGTTGCAGCGCCCCCTCCAGTCTCGCGACGTCGTCGGGGCCGGCGCCCTTCTGCGGGCCGTAGACGGCAGCCGCCCCGGAGTCGCCGAGCAGCGGGTTGTCCACGTCACTGGCCAGCACGAACTCCGTGCCGGCCACGGCCGGGTGCAGCCCGGTCAGGTCCACCCGGTCCAGGTGCTCCAGGGCGCCGCCACCGGCGGGCAGGACGGCGCCGTCCGCATCGAGCGGCCGGGCGCCCAACCCGGTCAGCATCCCGGCGCCGCCGTCGGTGCTCGCGCTGCCGCCGACACCGAGGACGATCCGGCGACACCCGGCGTCCAGAGCGGCCGCGATCACCTGCCCGAATCCGACGCTGCTCGCCGTCAACGGTGCGAGACGGCCGCCGGGTAAGCGATTCAGGCCGCAGGCGTCGGCGAGTTCGACGACCGCGGTGCCGTTCCGCACCGCGTAGCCGGTGCCCACCGGGTCACCGGTCGGGCCCATCACCCGCACCGGCACGTGCCGGTACCCGGCGGCGAGCGCGGCGTAAAGGGTGCCGTCACCGCCGTCAGCGACCGGGACGGTGCTGGTCTGGACGCCCGGCACCGCGTCCCGCAGCCCCTCGGCCACGGCGGCGGCGACCTCACCGGCCCGCAACGAACCCTTGAACTTGTCCGGCGCGAGCAACACCTGCATGGCGGGGTCCGTTCAGTCGAGCATCGAGATGACGGCGGTGGGCGCATCCTGGGCCGAGAGTGCCAGCTCCTCGAACTCCACCACGTTGTCGATCTCGGTGCCCATCGAGATGTTGGTGACCCGCTCCAGGACGATCTCCACCAGCACGGGCACCCGGTGCTCGACGATCAGCTTCTTCGCCTTTTCCAGCGACGGCAGGATCTCGGCCGGGTCCTGCACCCGAAGTGCCTTGCAGCCCATAGCCTCCGCCAGCTTGACATGGTCGATGCCGTAGCCCGCGATGTCCTCGCCCGCCGGGGTGTTGATGTTGTCGAAGGCCAGCTGCACGCAGTAGTCCATGTCGAAACCGCGCTGGGACTGCCGGATCAGCCCGAGATAGGCGTTGTTGACCAGGACGTGGATGTACGGCAGGTTGAACTGGGCGCCGACGGCGAGCTCCTCCATCATGAACTGGAAGTCGTAGTCACCGGTGAGGGCGACGACGGTGGCGTCGGGGTCGGCGGCGCACACACCCAGGGTGGCGGGCACGGTCCAGCCCAGCGGTCCGGCCTGCCCGGCGTTGATCCAGTGCCGCGGCTTGTAGACGTGCAGGAACTGAGCCGCGGCGATCTGCGACAGCCCGATGGTGGAGACATACCGGGTGTCGCGGCCGAACGCCTTGTTCATCTCCTCGTACACCCGTTGCGGCTTGATCGGGATGTCGTCGAAGTGGGTGCGGCGGTGCATGGTGCGCTTGCGTTCCTGACAGCTCGCGACCCAGCCGGAGCGGTCCGGCAGCTGCCCGGCGTCACGTCGTTCCCGCGCCACCGCAACGAGTTCGGTGAGCGCCGCCCCGGCGTCGGACACGATCGAGTAGTCGGGCGGGAAGACCCGGCCGATCTGGGTCGGCTCGATGTCGACGTGCACGAAGGTGCGGCCCTCCCGGTACACCGAGAGCCCGCCGGTGTGCCGATTCGCCCACCGGTTGCCGATGCCCAGCACGTGGTCGGACGCCAGCATGGTGGCGTTGCCGTACTGCTGGGACGTCTGGAGTCCGGCCATCCCGGCCATCAGCGGGTGGTCGTCCGGGATCGTCCCCCAGCCCATCAGGGTCGGGATCACCGGCACGTTCAGCAGTTCCGCGAGTTCGACGAGCAGGTCCGATGCGTCGGCATTGATGATGCCGCCGCCGGCGACAATCAGCGGGCGCTGCGCGGCCTGCAGCATGTCCAGGGCCTTGGCTGCCTGGGCACGGCTGGCGCGCGGTTTGTACACCGGCAGCGGCTGGTAGGTGTCGGGGTCGAAGTCGATCTCGGCCATCTGCACGTCGAACGGCAGGTCGATCAGCACCGGACCGGGGCGACCGGACCGCATCAGGTGGAAGGCCTGCTGGAATGCGCCGGGGACCTGCGCGGGTTCCATCACGGTCATCGCCATTTTCGTCAGCGGCGCCGCGATGGCAGCGATGTCGACGGCCTGGAAGTCCTCCTTGTGCAGCTTCGCGACGGGCGCCTGGCCGGTGATGCACAGGATCGGGATGGAATCCGCCGACGCCGAGTACAGGCCGGTGATCATGTCGGTGCCCGCGGGACCCGAGGTGCCGACGCACACGCCGATGTTGCCGGCCTTGGCCCGGGTGTATCCCTCGGCCATGTGCGAGGCGCCCTCGACGTGCCGGGCGAGGATGTGCGTGATGCCGCCGTGGGCACGCATCGCGGAATACAACGGGTTGATGGCCGCGCCGGGGAGCCCGAAGACGGTGTGCACGCCCTCGCGTTCCAGGATCGCGACTGCGGCGTCGATCGCGCGCATGCGGGTCATGGGGTTCTCCAGATCTCAGTTGTCGGATGCGGTTTCGGACACCGCGGGCAGTTCGGGGTCACGACCGGACAGGCGCAGGACACCGCGGAGCAGCGCCGAGTGATCCAGAGCGCCGTCGCCGGACGCGAGTGCGGAGGCCATCAGCTGGGCGACGACCGCCCCGAGCGGGATGACGACGCCGGCTTCCCTGGCTGCCGACGTCACGATGCCCATGTCCTTGTGGTGCAGTTCGATGCGGAAGCCCGGCGGGAACGACCGGGTCATCATGTTCTTGCCCTTCTGGTCGAGCACCTTGCTGCCGGCCAGCCCGCCGCCGAGAACCTCGAGTGCGGCGGCGGTGTCGACGCCGTAGGCCTCGAGGAAGGCGACGGCCTCGGCGAGCAGTTGGATGTTCCCGGCGACGATCAGCTGGTTGGCGGCCTTGACCGTCTGGCCGGCGCCGCTGGGGCCGACGTGCACGATGGTCTTCCCGACGGCCGCGAAGACGTCCGCCGCCGCCGCGAAGTCGGCGTCGTCACCGCCGACCATGATGGACAGCGACGCGTTGACGGCGCCGGCCTGGCCGCCGGAGACCGGGGCGTCCAGCAGCCGGAAACCCTTGGCTCTGGCCTGTTCCGCCAGCTCGGCCGTGACATCCGGCCGGATGGAGGAGAAGTCGATGACCAGCGTGCCGGGCTGGGCGGATTCGAAGACGCCACCGTCACCGGCGAGGACGTCCCGCACGTCGGGTGAATCGGGGACCATCACCGCGACGATGTCGGCGCCGGAGACCGCGTCGGCGACGGAATCGGCGCCCCGCCCGCCGGCGGCGACCAGTTCGTCGATCTTCGGCCGGCTGCGGTTGTAACCGACGACGTCGAACCCGGCCTTCACCAGGTGGCCGGCCATCGGGCCACCCATGATGCCCAGACCGATGAAAGCGACGGTGGTCATGTGTTTCTCCCTGAGGTTGGGTGTCCTGGTCGGTGCTGCCGTCCGGCTGCGCGGGGCCCGAAGAAGTGCAGGGTCGCGGTGCCGGTGCTGCGATGTCCGGGCGCGCGTGCCGGAACGGTGTCCGCGCGGTGGCGGTGCAGGAGTGCGGTGCGGCGGTCAGCCGCGGCCGGCGCGGGACGCGGCCGGCAACCAGCCGAGGCTGTCGACCGTGGTGCCGCTCGGCTTGTATTCCAAACCGACGTAGCCGTCGTACCCGGCGGCGGCGAGTGCCGCGAGATGCGTTGCGATGTCGAGCTTTCCCGTGCCGGGCTCGTGACGTCCCGGACTGTCCGCGATCTGCACGTGGCCGACCCGGTCGGCGTGGTCCCGGATCACCGCGGCGACGTCGTCCCCGTTGGTGTCCAGGTGGTACAGGTCGCAGAGGAACCTGACGTTCGTGGCGCCTGACTGTTGCTGGACCCGGTCGAGGACGGCGATGACGTCGGCGGCGGTGAGCAGCGGATACCGCGGTGCGCCGCTGACCGGTTCGACCAGCACCGTGCCGCCGATCCGGTCGGCCGCCTTCGCGGCCAGCGCGAGATTGGTCAACGCCACCTCGTCCTGTTCCTGGGGTGTCGCATCGTCGACCCGGTTCCCGTACAGCGCGTTGAACGCCTTGCAGCCCAACCGTTCCCCGACCCCGATCGTGACGTCGATGTTGTCACCGAATTCTGCGGACCGGGCGGGCCAGGACACCAGCCCGCGATCCCCGCCGGGCATGTCACCGGCGAAGAAGTTCAGGCCGACCAGCTGCACCCCGGCGTCCTGCACGGCGTGGACGAACGCATCGACCTCGGTGTCCGAGGGCACCGCCACCGCGAACGGCCACCAGAATTCGACGGCGTCGAAGCCGGCGTCGGCGGCGGCCTGCGGTCGTTGCAGCAGCGGGACCTCGGTGAAGAGCATGGAGAGATTGGCGTCGTAACGGACGTTGTTCATGTCAGGTCCTCGTCGTCAGAGAGTCTGTCGATGGCGCGGGAAGCGGCCGGCGCTGCGCGAGCGCCTCAAGGGTCGGACGGTCGACGCCGGTTCCCGCGGCGACCTCGTCGTCGTCCAACGCGCCGCAGTGCAGGCCGCGGACCACGAACGCGGCCAACGCCTGTGCGGTCGCCGGTTCGTCCATCACGCCGCTGGCCTGCGCCGTCAGGTAGTTCGACAACCGGGTGGCGGCCGCGGGCAACCCGGAGCGGTAGAAGGCGTAGGTCGCGAGGTATCGGGTGGCCAGGTGCCCGGGGTGCATGTCCCAGCCCTGGTAATACGCCCGTTCCAGCGAACGCCGGACCAGTTGCGCGTGCAGGTGCATGGCGGCCCGGATCTGCTCCGGGCTGCCCGTCGGCGTGATGTTGGTCGATCCGTCGCTCAGCCGTACCGCGGTGCCGGCGGCGGCCACCTGCATCACCGCCTTCGCATGGTCGGCGACCGGGTGCGCGAGGCTCTGCTGGGCGGGTGCGACGCCACAGGAGGCGCTGTAATCGAACGTGCCGTAATGCAATGCCACACAACGGCCGTCGGCGGCATGGATCATTGCCGCGACGGTCGCGGTGCCGTCGGCACCGAGGATGCTCTGCGGTGTCTCGATCTGGATCTCGAAGCGCACCGCACCCGGCTGCAGCCCGTGCGCCCGTTCCAGTTCCTGGCAGATCCGCACCATCGCCGTCACCTGGTCCACCGACGTCACCTTCGGCAGCGTCACCAGGAAGCCGGCGGGCAGTGCGCCGGCTGCTCCGGGTTCGGCGAGCAGGCCGGCGACGACCAGGTCCAGGGTGCGCAGGCCGCGGCGGCGGGTCGCCGCTTCCAGGCTCTTGAACCGGATACCGGCGAACGAGGGGCCATCGGAGCCGGCGAGGACCTGCCGCAGCACGGTGGCCGCGCGCCGAGCGTCGGCGTCCTCCTCCGCGCCGGGCCGGTTGCCGTAGCCGTCCTCGAAGTCCAGCCGCAGGTCCTCGACGGGTTGGGTGGACAGCTTGGCGCGGACCCGGCGGTAGACGTCGGTGTCGACACCGTCGCCCAGGCCGGTGATCTCGGCGACGGCGTCGACGGGTGCGTGCTGGTCGAGCAGCGCCAGAGCAGCGCCGCCCCAGCGGCGGGCGGTGTCGGTGTCCGCGGCCGCCGCCGGGACGTACACGGTGTGCACGGGCTGCCGTGTCCCCGGATCACCGGGGTAGAGCCGGGCGAGGGCCGTGTCGGCACCGGCCAGGGACTGATCCAGTTCCTCGAGGAAGTCGACGGTCAACGCCGAGACGTCCGTCGGGCCGATCGATCCCCGCTCGCTCATCATCTCTACTTTCGTATTGTGGAAGTTTGTATTCGCTATACGAAACTTACCGTACGGTGGCCATCACGGTCAAGACGCCGGCGGGCATCGGTCAATCGGCCTCCACGGCCGCCGTGTAGGCCGGCAGGGTGAGGAAATCGGCGAAGTCGTCGGCCAGCGCAACCTGTTCAAACACCTGCCGGGCGAGCTCGAATCGGCTTTCCCGGTAGGCGCTCTCGCCGATTTCGTCGGCGATGCCGGCGAGTTCCGCGGCGGCGATGGACCGCACGAGGTCCGCGGTGACCGGCTCGCCGGTGTCCAGCACGGTGCCGTTGTGCACCCACTGCCACACCTGCGATCGGGAGATCTCCGCGGTCGCCGCGTCCTCCATCAGATTGTGGATGCCGACCGCGCCGCTGCCCCGCAGCCAGGCCTCGAGATAGCGCAGCGCCACCTCGATGTTGTTCCGCAGGCCGGCTTCCGAGACAGCACCGGGAACGGACGCGACGTCGAGCAATTGCTCGGCACCGACGGCGACGTCGTCCCGGAGCCGATCCAATTGATTGGGCCGGTCACCCAGGACCTCGTCGAACACCTCCCGGCAGACCGGGACCAGATCCGGGTGGGCGACCCAGGAGCCGTCGAAGCCGTCCCGCGCCTCGCGTTCCTTGTCCTCCCGCACCTTCGCCAGTGCCTTCTCGTTGACCTCCGGATCGCGGCGGCTGGGAATGAACGCCGCCATCCCGCCCATCGCGAAGGCGCCGCGGCGGTGGCACGTCGACACCAGCAGCTCGGTGTAGGCGCGCATCATGGGCGCGGTCATGGTGACCGCTCCTCGGTCGGGCAGCACGAATTCCGGCCCGGCGTCGCGAAAGTACTTGATGATGCTGAACAGGTAGTCCCACCGGCCGGCGTTCAACCCGCTCGCGTGATCTCTGAGTTCGTAGAGGATCTCGTCCATCTCGAAGGCTGCGGGAATGGTCTCGATCAGCACCGTGGCCCGGATCGTGCCGTGCTCGACACCCAACTGTTGCTCGGCGAAGGTGAAGACGTCGTTCCAGAGCCGCGCCTCGAGGTGGCTTTCCATCTTCGGCAGGTAGAAGTACGGGCCACTGCCGCGGTCGATCAACTCTGCGGCGTTGTGGAAGAAGTACAGGCCGAAATCCACCAGGGCACCGACGGTCGGCGAACCGTCGACGAGCAGGTGGCGCTCGTCGAAGTGCCAGCCCCTCGGTCGCGGCACGATCACCGGCAGCGGTTGGTCCTGGGTGAGCCGGTACTCCTTGCCGTCCGGGGACGTGAACTCGAGCCGGCGGCGGACGGCGGCGACCAGGGCGACCTGCCCACCGACGACGTTCGACCAGTGCGGCGTGTTGGCGTCCTCCAGGTCCGCGAGCCACACCTTCGCGCCGGAATTGAGGGCGTTGATCGCCATCTTCGGCTCCGGCGGGCCGGTGATCTCCACCCGCCGGTCCAGCAGGTCGGGCGGCGCGGTCGCGACGGTCCAGTTGCCCTCCCGCACCCCGGCGGTGTCGGGCAGGAAGTCCAGGCGTCCGGTCCGCGCCGCCTCGGCCCGCCGGCGACCACGCGCGAGGAGCAATTCGTCGCGGCGAGATGCGAAGCGCCGCTGCAGGTCGGCGACGAAGGCCAGCGCGTCGTCGGTGAGGATCTCCTCGGAGCCGGGCACCGCCGGGCCGCGGACGGATACGGAAGCAAGTGTGCTGTGCGGGGTCACATTGTTCACGGCTGGTCTCCTCGGGGTTGTGCGGTGCGGGGCGGGTCAACGGGCGATCAGGGCGGGCTCGTCGACCGCCTCGTCGGACCCGGTGAGCCGCCGGATGGCGGCCGCGACGGCGGGAGCGACGGACGGGTCGAACACGCTGGGCACGATGTAACTGGGGTTGAGCTCCGCCGGGCTGACCGCATCCGCGATGGCTTCCGCAGCGGCGATCAGCATCGCCTGGGTGATGTCGGACGCGCCGGTGTCCAGCAGTCCGCGAAAGAAACCCGGGAAGGCCAGCACGTTGTTGATCTGGTTCGAGAAGTCGCTGCGGCCGGTGGCGACCACCGCGGCGTGCTGCCTGGCGGCCAGCGGGTCCACTTCCGGAACCGGGTTGGCCAGCGCGAAGACGACGGCATCCGCTGCCATCGTTGCAATGTCCGCGCCGGTGAGGATGTTCGGCGCCGACACCCCGATGAAGACATCCGCCCCTTCGAGGGCCTCGACGAGCGTGCCGGTGACGCCGTCCGGGTTGGTGTTGTGCTGGAGCCACCGGCGCGTCTCGTCCCGCGCCACGCTGCCGGGATGCACCGCACCGTTCCGGTCGCAGCCGACGATGTTCCGTGCGCCCTGGGCCTGCAGCAGCTTGATGATGGCGGTGCCCGCTGCACCGACCCCGGACACCACGATGCGCACCTGCGACAGGGACTTCCCGGTCACCCGCAGCGCGTTGCGCAGGGCGGCCGCCACGACGATGGCGGTGCCGTGCTGGTCGTCGTGGAAGACGGGGATGTCCAGCAGCTCTCGCAACCGCGCCTCGATCTCGAAACAGCGGGGCGCGGCGATGTCCTCGAGATTGATACCGCCGTACACCGGGGCGATGGCTCTGACAATCTCCACGATCTGATCGGTGTCCTGGGTGTCCAGGCAGACAGGCCAGGCATCCACCCCCGCGAACTGCTTGAACAGGGCCGCCTTGCCCTCCATCACCGGCAGCGCCGCGGCAGGGCCGATGTTGCCCAGACCCAGGACCGCCGACCCGTCGGTGACGACCGCGACGGTGTTCCGCTTGATCGTCAGCCGCCGTGCGTCGGACGGGTTCTCCGCAATCGCCATGCACACCCGGGCCACCCCGGGGGTGTAGGCGCGGGACAGGTCGTCACGGGTCCGCAGCGACACCTTCGGGGTGACCTCGATCTTGCCGCCGAGATGGATCAGGAAGGTCCGGTCGCTGACCTTGCGGACCGCGAAGCCCTCGGGCTCGCCCAGGGCCGCGGTGATCCGCGCCGCGTGCTCCTGGTCGGTGGCATCACAGGTGACGTCGACGACCATGGAGTCGTGGTGCGACTCCACCACGTCCAGCGCCGTGAGGGACCCGCCCGCGCGGGTGACTGCCGTCGTCAGCCGGCTCGTGGCATCCGTCGACGTGGGGCACTGGACCCGCACCGTCACTGCATACCCGGGACTTGTCGATGGCATCTACTTCTCCTCTTGACGATAAACTTCTTCTGCGATGTGAAATCCGCGCCGACGGGGCGCAGGAAAGGACTGAGCCGTGACCGATCAGCGCCCGGAACGGCAGCAGCCCGTCACCGAGGACGACGGCACCGCGGCGGTCAAGCGCGGCAAGAGTTCTTCCGGCAGCGTGCAATCCGTGGACCGGACGTTCCAGATCCTGGAGTGCCTGGCCGACGCCGGCGGCCAGCTGTCGCTGTCTGACCTCGCGTCCTCGTCCGGGTTGCCGATGCCGACGATCTACCGGTTGCTGCGCACGCTGCTCGCGCACGGCTACGTGCGCCAGTTGCCGTCCCGGCAATACGCTCTCGGCCCACGGCTGATCAACCTCGGGGTCAGCGCGAGCAGCATGCTCGGCGAATGGGGCCGGCCGTGGCTGGGTGGCCTGGTCGACGCGCTCGGGGAGACCGCGAACCTGTGCATGCTCGACGGCGACCGCGCCACCTACGTCGCCCAGGTGCCCTCCCGGCACACGATGCGGGCGTTCACCGAGGTGGGCCGGCGGGTGTACCTGCACAGCACCGGCGTCGGGAAGGCCCTGCTCGCCCAGCTCGATGACCAGCGCATCATCGAGCTGGTCACCCACGCCGGGATGCCGGCGGCGACCCCGGCCACGATCACCGACCTCGACGTCCTGCTGGCCGAGGTGGCGCGCATCCGTACCGACGGATTTGCCATCGATGACGGCGAGCAGGAAATCGGCGTGCACTGCGTAGCGGTGCCCGTCGCGGACGGGGTCAATCCGATCGCCATCTCGGTGTCCGGACCCACGCCGAGAATGACCCAGGATCTGCTCGACCGGGCGGTCCCGCTGCTGCAAACGGCCGCGCGCGGACTCGCCGCCGATCTGCAGACCCGGCAGTCCTCCGCCTAATCGGTTCATACCATTCCCCGGCGCAGCAATCGGCCGGTGGGTGTCTTGCCGTCCACTTCGACGCCGCGCAGGAACGTGCGTCGCACCGCACCGGACAGCGCCCGCCGGTCGTAGGGGGTGATCGGATTCTTGTGCTGCAGACGGGACACGTCGACCACGAATGCCTCGTCAGGTGCGAACACCGACAGGTCGGCGTCGTGACCGAGGGCGAGTTTGCCCTTGGTCGTCAGTCCCGCCAGGGCAGCCGGCCGGGACGACATCCACGCGACGACCTGCTCGAGTTCGACCCCACGTCGACGGGCCTCCGTCCAGATGATCGGCAACCCCAATTGGAGGGACGACACGCCTCCCCAGGCGACGGCGAAATCGCCGTTCTCGAGATCCTTCAGATCCAGAGTGCTCGGAGAGTGATCGGAGACGATGCAGTCGATCGTGCCGTCCAGCAGCCCGGCCCAGAGCAGTTCACGATTGCCGACTTCACGGATGGGCGGACAGCACTTGTAGGCCGTCGCACCATTCGGGATCTCCTCGGCGATGAGCGTCAGGTAATGCGGGCAGGTTTCCACCGTCAGGCGAACGCCGTCGCGCTTGGCGCTGGCGATCATCGGCAACGCATCCGATGACGACAGGTGCAGGATGTGGGCCCGTGCTCCGGTCCAGCGGGCCCGCTCGATGACCTCGGCGATCGCCACGTTCTCCGCGCCCCGCGGCCGGGACCGCAGGAACTTCTCGTACTGGTCGCCCTCCGCCGACGGCGCCCGCTCGATCGCCCGGGAATCCTCGGCATGGACGATCAGCAGCGAATCGAAATCCTTCAGGACGGCCATGTCCGCTTCCATCTCGTCGGCATCCAGGTGCGGGAACTCGTCCACCCCGGAGTGCAGCAGGAAGCACTTGAACCCGAAGACGCCGTCATCGTGCAACGGCCGAAGGTCGGCCTGGTTGCCGGGAATCGCGCCGCCCCAGAAGCCGACATCGACAAATGCCTGGCCCCGAGCGGCATCTCGCTTCAGCTCCAGGGCCGCAACCGAGGTGGTCGGCGGGATGCTGTTCAGCGGCATGTCGATGATCGTGGTCACGCCGCCGGCCGCAGCAGCCCGCGTCGCGGAGGCGAACCCTTCCCAGTGCGTGCGCCCCGGTTCGTTGACGTGCACGTGGGTGTCGACCAGGCCCGGCAGCAGCACCTCGTCCTGCGCAAGTTCGATCACCTGCGTGCCGACCAACCCGTTGCCCAGCGGTTCGATGGCGACGATCCGGCCGTCCCGCACACCGACCTCGCGAGGCACCTCCCCCGCGGTCGTCATGATCCGCTGTCCGCGGATCACCAGGTCGTGGTCGGCGCCGACCCCGTCGTCGGTCTCACCAACCACATCCGTGAGATTCGTTGCGCTCATTGTGATTTCCTCCGCGACGAGATGTCTTTAATCAGATGTCGGTCAGGTGTGTCCGGCCGATCACGTCGGACGGACAGCGGGCGGCCAGTCCTTGAATCGTTTCGGCCGGGCCGGAGCGTAGGTCCGCACCTTGGATGTGCCCAATCCCAGCCGCACCAGCGACTCCGCGATGGTGACCGCCGCGGCAACCCCGTCGACGACCGGTACGCCGGTCCTGGCCACCACCGCATCGGTCAACCCGGACATGCCACCGCAGCCCAGGCAGATGACCTCCGCCCTGTCATGCCCGACGGCCAGGACAGCCTGCGCCACGATCGCCTCGACGGCTGCGCCGGCGTCACTCTCCAGCTCCAGCACCGACATGCCGCTCGCCCGGACCGAGGCGCACCGAGCATCCAGGCCCGCCAATTTCAGCCGGTCCTCGATCAGCGGAACCGTGCGATCCAGCGTGGTCACCACCGAGTACTTGTGGCCGAGAAACATCGCCGTGCTGGCAGCAGCCTCGGTGATGTCGACAACGGGGACCTCCAGCATCTCCTGCAGTCCCTCCCTGCCGTGTTCCCCGTAACCCGCCTGGATGATCGCGTCGAACGAGTCGGGGTAGGCACGCACCGTCTCCATGACCGCGATCGCCGCGAGGTAACTCTCGTAGTTGCCTTCCACGGATTCCGCACCGAACAACGGTGTGAGAGCAACGATCTCGGTGTCCGGGGCAGCGACAGCAGCGGCCTGCTTCCCGATCGCCTGCGTCATCGATTCGGTGGTATTGACGTTCACCACGAGAATGCGCACTGCGGATCTCCTCGGTCGGTGTGGAAACGGTCGGACGATGATGCGACTAATGAACGCTCGGAACCGCGATCGACTCGCCGTCGACCTCGTTGACCGGCATCGAGCGGTCGGCCGTGATCAGGTAGAACACCAGTCCGAGGCCCGCACCGATGAACCACGAGAAACCCGCCACGGCGTGAAATGCCGGCACCACCGCGATGACCACCGCGATCACCGCGGCCGGAATGAGTGCCCAGACCGCGCGCAAATTGAATCCTCTGCGGTAGTGGTAGTCGCCGGTTGCCGCCTCGGTGTACAGGTCCGGCACGTTCACCTTGGACTTCCGGATCAGCCAGTAGTCGGCCATGATCACGCCGAACAGCGGGCCCAGGATGGCGCCGAGGCCGCCGAGAAAGTACACGATGACCGTCGGATTGTTGTACACGTTCCACGGCAGGATGACGAGTCCGAGGATGGCACTGACCAGTCCCGCCCTCTTGAAGTTGAGCGTGCGCGGGAAGAGGTTGGCCAGTGCGTAGATGGGGGCAACGAAGTTCGCCATCAGGTTCACCGCGATCGTCACCATGATCAGCGCCAGGCATGCCAGCACCAGCAGGACGGTGTTGGGGATGGTCTGGACGATGTCCGCCGGGCTCTCGATGATCTCGCCGTTGATCTTGAATTGCCCACCGGCGAGCACCACGACGATCCCGCCGAAGAACAGCATGTTCAACGGAATCCCGAAGAAGTTGCCCCGCGTGATCGCCGACTTCGTCTTGGCGTTACGAGTGAAGTCACAGAAGTTCAGCACGAAGGTTCCGTAGATGGCGATCCACAGGGCCCCGCCGACGAAGATCTCGCGCCACATCTCGCCGCCCGTGAGCGCCCGATCGGTCGACAGGGCAATCGAGCCGCCGGCCTGCACGAAGATCCAGACGGCGATGCCGAGCATGCTGGTGAGGATGATCGGCCCCGCGAACGCCTCGTACTTCCTGATCATCTCCATGCCGTAGCTGACGATGATCACCTGCAGGATCCACAGACCGACGAAGCAGATCCAGCCGAGAGTCGACAGGCCCAGAAGGCTGTTCGTATCCAGTGATTCCAGGGACGGGGCGATGGCGATAGCAGCACGCGCAGAACGACAGAGGCGAGGTAGGTCTGGACGCCGAACCACACGATGGCCACGCCCCCGCGGACCACCGCGGCGATTTGCGCGCCGTAGATACCAAAGGCGATTCTGCTCATCACCGGGAAGGGGACGCCGGTCTTCTCTCCCATGAAACCGGACAGGCTCAGCAGCCCGAAGAGCAGCAGCGCGCCGATCAGGAAGGCCAGCAGGATCTGCCAGGCCCCGAGGCCCAGCGCGAACAGACTGATCGCGAACGCATAATTCCCCAGGCTGTGCACGTCATTGGCCCACAACGTGAAGATGTTGTAGGAGCGCCACTTCCGGCCGGCCCGCTGGGTCGGGGCCAAGTCCTGGTTGTACAGGCGGGGACTGAGGTCGGCCTGCTGATCGCGAATTTCCCGGACGCCTGACACGTGGGTCTCCTCATCGACGGAAATGCTGTGATCATCTCGACTGCGCACAAAAGGCTGCTGAATTCTCAGCCGCTATGATTCGGAAGCAATTCTTTCGATCCGCGATTTCGTGGCAATTGCGAGCCGGTCATTCACCATGCTTCTTCACGGCGGCGAACCGGTCAAGACAGTTGATAAATATATCTGACCCACATTCACCCGAGCAACAAAAGGCGTGGTGTTTCCTCGAAGGAGCGTGCGGAGGTGCGTCTCACCGGCCGTGATCAGTGCTCGCGGCGCGGCTCAGGTTGCTGACCCGGTTGGTTTTCCGGGGTGACACCGGGCGCCGGTCCTTCGGCGACGATGGGTGCAGCATTGTCCCGCCGGCCCAGCACGTTGAACAGGATGTTGAGCAGCACCGCGGTGACCGCGGCGGCGCTGATCCCGGAGTCGAAGATCGTCTGGAACCACGACGGGAACTCGTCGTAGAAGTCCGGCACCGCAATGGGAATGACGCCCATGCTGATCGACAGGGCGACGATGACGAGGTTCTGGTTGCCCTGATAGTGCACCGCGGACAGGCTGCGGATGCCGCTGGCGGCGACACTTCCGAACAGCGCCAGGCCGGCACCGCCGAGCACCGGCACGGGCAGGGCCGCGACGACCGCACCCACCTGCGGAAAGAAGCCGAGGACCAGCAGGATCCCGCCGCTGACGGCGACGACGAACCGGCTCTTGATGCCGGTGAGCGCGACGAGCCCGACATTCTGCGCGAAGGCGCTGACCGGGAAGCCGTTGAGCAGACCGCCGGACACCGCGGTCGACAGCGTGTCGGCACGCAGACCGTTCGCCACGGTCTTCCGGTCCGCCGGGCGGCCGACGACGACGCCGATGGCCAACAGGTCGGCCGTGGTCTCGGTCATGATCACCAGCATCACGATCACCATCGAGATGATCGCGGCGACCTCGAACGTCGGTGCGCCGAAATGGAACGGGCTGGAAACGGCGAAGCCCTGCGCCTCGGACACCCGGGAGAAATTGATCTTGCCGAACAACGCCGCGACCACACCACCGGCCACCAGCCCGATCAGGATGGCGATCCGCGAGAAGAATCCCGGGAGGAAACGGTAGACCAGCAGGATGATGGCGAGCGTGATGGCGGCCAGCGTGATGTTCGAGACCGAGCCGAAGTCGGCGGCACCGGCGCCGCCGGCGGCCCAGCGGATCGCCACCGGCAGCAACGAGATGCCGATCACGGTGATCACCGAGCCGGTCACCACGGGTGGAAAGAAGTGCAGCAGGCGGCTGAAGACGCCGCTGAGCAGGAAGCCGATGGCGCCGGCGACCACGATGGCACCGAAGATGGCGTTGAGGCCTGCTGTCCCACCGCCCGCCCCGGTCCCGATGGCGATCATCGAGCCGACCGCCGCGAACGACGTGCCCTGCACGATTGGCAGTTTCGCACCCACCCATGGGACGCCCAGGGTCTGCAGCAGGGTCGCGAGCCCGGAGATCAGCAGGGTCGCGGCCAGTAGGTAGGACAGGTCGGCGAACGGCAGCTTCAAGGCGCTGCCGACGATCAGCGGGACCGCCACCACACCCGCGTACATGCTCATCACGTGCTGCAGCCCGTAGACGAACATCGGACCGGGTTTGAGGATCTCGTCGACCGGATGGCTCTTGCCGTCGAAGACCGCGAGCTGGTCGCCGGCGCCGCCGGCGGGGTCGGAGGGCGGTGTCATGGCGGGCTACCAGCCCTGGCCCGGATCGAAGGCCGATCCAGGACCCGGGGCGTCGTCGTTGTGCACGGTGCCTTCGATGAACCCGTAGGGCCGGTCGTCGGCGTGGAACACCTCGTTGTGGTTCTCCAGGCCGTAGGGGCTCAGATCGATGACGAAATGGTGCTTGTTGGGCAGTGAGAATCGCACCTCACCGATCTCCGGCTGGTCCACGACCATGGCCTCGCCCATTGCGTACATGGTCTGCTGCAACGCCAGGCTGTGATGTCCGGCAAAGACGTCGCTCATGGTGAGAAGCGCCTTTTCGTAGGACTTTCCCCAATCGAGACCGTCGGTCTGGGTGTGCCACCACTGCGCCGTCACCGCGGTGGCCATCACCCGGTCATGGGTCGGCTGCAACGTGGTGTATTTCTCTTCGAGATACCCGAAGAACTCCGAATCCGTCGTCTTGAGGACCACGTAGTCCTTGACTCCCGACACGACCCAGAGATCGGTTCCGTCGTAGGTGACCCTCACGGTTCGTACGTGGCCACCGTCCCGGGCGAACGCGTGCGGGTGCGGAACTCCGTTGTGCTCCAGCCGGTTCCACGGATAGGCCTCGATCCTGACGCGGACTCGGTGGACCGGATCGACGTCGTCGACGAAATGCCGGGCAAGGGCCACCCCGAACGATTCCGGCTGGCGGGCGGCCTCGCCGTGCTCCTTCGCAAACGCGTTCACCGTGTTCTTGGTGGCATCGGTGGTGAGGCAGTTGGCGTTGTCACCGGTGAGGTGGATATCGGCGAAGTCCCCGCTCAACGCGACACTGACGTTGTAATCGACGATCTCGTGCGGATCGGCATCGCGGTACACCCGGACCACCCGGGTCTCCGCCTTGCCGTACTGGTTGTGGCCGAGCGTGACACTCATCTGGTCTCCCTAGCTCCCTGGGTAGGTGGAACAGGCGAAAGGCGACAGCATGTGGCGGACGATCGGGACAGCCGCTGCAGGACAGCCGCGGTTGGCATCGAGGACATACGTGGACAGGGACGCGGAACACCACCGTCGGTGAGGGACTGCGTCGCCCGATGGCCTGCAGCCCGTGGTGAAGTTTTCGTCTGACGGAATTGCTCTGTCGATTAATGAAACTGTCGGTTCCCCAAAATCGCCGTCAATAGTTACGAGGGCTCACAACCGATATATCTGCCGCCTGGACACGGCCCGCCGGCCGCGCTAGCAATAGGGGTCTGCAAAGGACCATCACCGTCGAGGTCGAACTCGGGACGACGGCCAGTGGAGGGAACGGCGATGCCACACCCGAACCGGGAGTCCGCGCTCCTGGCTATCCTGCATTCGGAACGTCCCGGGCTCTCCCAGCAGAGGATCCTGGAAGAGATCCGGCGGGCGATCCTCAGCGGTGATGTCCCGCCAGGTAGTCCGATTCCGGTGGACGAGACCGCCGAGGTCTTCGGCGTCAGTCGCATCCCGATCCGCGAAACGCTCAAAACCCTCATCGGCGAGGGCCTGGTCGAACACCAACCCCGTGCCGGGTACACCGTGGCCAGCGTGACCGTCGAGGAGTTCCGCGAGATCTACATCGTCCGCGGCGTCCTGGAGATGGCGGCCCTGACCGCAGCGGTCGGGAACGCAGAGGCGCACGACGACCGCCGAGCGACCGAAGCCCTTGCTGCACTGGACGACGCGCTGGCGGCCGCGGACTATCAGGCCTATCAGCGGGACAGCCGGCAATTCCATCTCGCGTTGGTCGCGCCGTGCCGGATGCCGCGGCTGCTGCACATGATCGAGTTGGTCTGGAACCTCACCGAACCGCTGCAACCGATGCAACACATCAGCGACGAACACCGCGATCATCTCCACACCCAGCACAGCAGCATGCTCAGGGCCTTCATCGACCGGGACTCGGCCGCGTTGCTCGCCGCATCGCGACGGCACCTGGACGACCTGGAAACCGTCGTGGCCGACCTACCGACCGAGACCGGACTGTTCGCTCAGTAGGTGGCCGGACGCCGCCATCGCAGGCACCCCGGGCGGGACGAGCTCGCCGCGCAGCCATACCGCCGCCACATCGGCAGGCGTGGCCAGGGCGAAGGTCCGGGCGAGGGCGTCGGTGCTGTCCGCCGCGTGCGCGAGGTTGACCGCAAAGGTGCTGCCCTCCGCCGGGCGCACCCAGACCGCATCGAACTCCTTGCCGGGGGCGAAGTCTCCGACCCGGTGCGCCAGGCCCAGCGCCAGCGCACCGGCCCGGGTGGCCAGGTACAGCAGGTGAACAGGGGTGAGCGGCAGCCCGTCGGCGCCCAGCAACTGCTGCATGAAGTACGCCTGCAGCCCCTCTTTCAGCAGGAAGAACCCCGTGCCGGCCCCGACATCGGAGCCGAGCGACACGCCGACCCCGTGCTCGACGTGCCGGCGCAGCGGGAAGAGCCCGCTGCCGAGAGCGGAATTGCTGGTCGGGCAGTGCGCCGCCCAGGCGCCCGCCGCACCCATCAGCGCGAGTTCCTCGTCCCGGGCGTGCACGTTGTGAGCGAAGACGCTGCGGCCGTTGACCAATCCGTGTTGGTGGTAGGTGCCGAGGTAGTGGTCGGAGGCCGGGAACAACGAGGCGACCGCGGACACCTCGGCGAGGTTCTCGTTGAGGTGGGAGGTGAACCAGATGTCGTCCCGGCCGCCGGTGGTGTCGTTGACCAGGTCGGTGCAGACCTCGAGGATCCTCTCCGACGCGGACAGCGAAAAGCGTGGTGTGACGGCGTACCTCAGGCGGCCCTTGCCGTGCCACCGCTCGATCAGGTCGCGGCTCTCGGCCAGCGCGCGTTCCGGCGTGCACAGCAGGTCCTCCCGCAGGACGCGGTCGGACAACACGAGGCCCGCGGTGACGTTCAGCCCGATCTCGTGCGCCCGGGTGAACAGCACATCCATCGCCGGGGCGAAATGCGAGCCGAAGACCAGCGCCGTCGTCGTTCCACTCGTCAGCAACCCGGACAGGAATTCGCGGGCCACCAGGTCGGCGTAGGCAGGGTCGGCCAACCTGCTCTCCTCCGGTAGCGCGCACCGCTCCAACCAGTCCAGCAGCGGCATCCCGAGGCCGCCGATCGCGCGGATCTGCGGGTAGTGCACATGGGTGTCGACGAAACCCGGCAGCAGCAGCCCCCCGGTCAACTCGCTGACCGGCTCTCCCGGGTACTCCGCATGCAGCGACCCGAAAGGTCCTCGGGCCACGATGATGCCGTCGCGGACCAGCACGCCGCCGTCCTGGTCGGCGGCCAGCGCGTCGGCGGGGTTGCCGCTGAACGGGTTCCCCGGGGTGTCGATGACGGTCGCCCGGTAGAGCGTCATCGCGGGGCCGTCCGCTCTTGCGCCGCCCCGGCCATGCCCGATGCGGGCGAGGAAACCGGCTGTCCCGCAACGAGTGGGGTCGGCCGGATCGCCGCCAGCAGGGCGGCGGCCACGCTGACGGCGATGACGGCGGGCTCCTTCCCGGTCACCGCGGGCAGGCCGATCGGGCTGGTGATCCGGTCGATCAGGGCCGGGGCGTGCCCGGCGTCGGCGAGGCGACGGCGGAATCCGGTCCACTTCGCGCTCGACCCGATCAGCCCGATGCTGCCCAGCGACGGCAGCCGGAGGGCCGCGTCACACAACGCGAAGTCCTCGGCGTGGTCGTGGGTCATGATCAGCACGTGGGCGCCGCGCGGCAGCATGTCGAGTACCTGCTCGCCGAGCAGCGCGTGGTGCACGGACACGTCGGCAGCACCCTGGGTGACGTCGGCCAACCGCAGCTGGTCCAGTTCCTCCTCCCGGGAATCGACCAGGTGCAACTGGATCTCGAGGCGGGACAGGATGCGGGCCAATTCGTACCCGACGTGCCCGATTCCGAAGACGGCGACCACCGGCCTGGCGGCGAGCGGTTCGAGCAGCAGCGTGACCTCCCCACCGCAGCACTGCCGGCCGTGGTGGTTGCGCGCGTGCTCGTTCAGCCGGGCCTCCTGGGTCTCCGGTGTGGTGGACCCGGTCGCAATCAGCTCACGCGCGCGCCGGATCGCCGCTTCCTCGAGGTTGCCGCCGCCCACACTGCCCCAGGCGTGGTCCGCCCCGACCACCATCTTCGCGCCGGCGTCCCGCGGTGCGTGACCGCGGACCTTGATCACCGTGACGATCACGCCGGCCAGGCCGTCGTGTCGCAGCTGCGCCAGAGCACTGAGCCAGTCCATTCCTCACACCCCCGTGAGAACCGCGTGCGCGACGGAGCTCCCGCCGTTGGCGGAGGGAACCGCCCCGTCGTGCGCGGACCGCGCCGCGTCGATGGCCCAGTAGACCGCCTCGGGGGTGGACGGGCAGCTCAGGTCCACCGACCACCCCTGCGGCCCGAACGCGGCCGCCGCCTGACGCAGCGCCTCCCGGACGCTGAACGCCAGCATCAGCGGGGGTTCGCCGACCGCCTTGGAGCCGTACACCACACCGGATTCGGTGGCCCGCTCGAAGAGGTGGACGTTGAACTGCTCGGGCATCTCGGAGAAGCTCGGGATCTTGTAGGTGCTGGCCGCCTGGGTGTTCAGCCGGCCGCGGTGCGGGCCGTCGCCGGTGTCCCAGCGCAGCTCCTCCAGGGTGAGCCAGCCGGCGCCCTGCACGAAACCGCCCTCGATCTGGCCGATGTCGATCAGCGGCGACAGGCTGTCGCCGACGTCGTGCACGATGTCCACCCGCAGCACCCGGTAGGCGCCGGTGAACCCGTCCACCTCGACTTCCGAGCAGGCCGCCCCGTAGGCGAAGTACTTGAACGGTTCGCCCTGCATCCGGGAGGCGTCCCAGTGCAGCCCGGCGGTGCGGTAGTAGCCGGCCGCCCACAGCTGAACCCGTTGGAAGTAGGCGTCGCGCACCAGTTCGGCCCACGGGATCTGCCGGTCGTGGAAGCCGATCCCGGTGACGATGCCGTCGACGAACCGGACGTCGTCCGGGTGCACCCCGAGCTGGCCGCCGGCGACGACGTTCAGCCGCGCACGGATCTGGTCGCAGGCGTTCTTGATGGCGCCGCCGTTGAGATCGGCGCCCGAACTGGCCGCGGTCGCGGAGGTGTTGGGCACCTTGTCGGTGCGGGTCGGAGCCAGCCGGACGAACTCGAGCGGGACGCCGAGCGAGGTGGCGGCGACCTGGATCATCTTGGTGTGCAGACCTTGTCCCATCTCGGTGCCGCCGTGGTTGATCAGCACCGAGCCGTCCTTGTAGACGTGCACCAGCGCGCCGGCCTGGTTGAACGCCGTCAAGTTGAACGAGATGCCGAACTTCACCGGCGTCATGGCCAGGGCCCGCTTGGTGTGCGGGTGGGCGTCGTTGAAGGCAGCGACCTCCGCCTTGCGTGCGGCGACGTCACTGCGCTCGGCCAGGATCGACCAGATGTCGCCGAGCCGCTCGGCGTGCCGGACGGGCTGCCCGTACGGCGTCGTCTGACCGGGTGCGTAGAAGTTGTTGCGCCGCAGGTCTTCCGGCTCGACACCGAGCAGCGGCGCGCAGCGGCCCAGGATGTCCTCGAGCACGATCATGCCCTGCGGGCCGCCGAACCCGCGGAATGCGGTGTTGGAGCTGCGGTTGGTCTTCGCGATGCGGCCGTGCACCGTGATGTCCGGTATCCAGTAGGCGTTGTCGATGTGGCACAGCGCCCGGGCCAGCACCGGCTCGGACAGGTCCAGGCTCCAGCCGCCGTTGCTGGTCAGCGTCGCCCGCAGCGCGCTGATCCGGTTGTCCTCGTCGAAGCCCACCTCCCAGGTCGCGAGGAACGGGTGCCGCTTCCCGGTCATCGTGATGTCCTGGGTGCGGTTGAGCCGGAGACTGACCGGGCGGCCGGTGAGCACCGCGCCGAGCGCGGCGACGGCGGCCAGGCCGTGCGGCTGGAACTCCTTCCCGCCGAATCCGCCGCCCATCCGCAGGCACTGCACGGTGATGTGGTGCGCGGGGATGCCCAACACGTGCGAGACGATGTCCTGCGTCTCGGACGGGTGCTGGGTGCTGGACTGGACGAAGACCTGGCCGTTCTCGTCGACCAGCGCCAGCGAGGCATTCGTCTCCAGGTAGAAGTGCTCCTGCCCGCCGAACTCGAACTCGCCGCTGAACCGGTGCGCGGCGCGCTCCAGGGCGGCGTCCGCGTCGCCGCGGCTGACGGTGCGCGGCGTGCCCTGGAAGCTGTCCGCCGCGATCGCGTCCTGGATGGTGATCAGCGACGGCAGCACCTGGTAATCGACCTCGACGGCGTCGGCGCCCTGCCGCGCGGCCTCCAGGGTCTCGCCGAGCACCCAGCAGACGGCATGCCCGTGGAACATGACCTCGCTCGGGAACAGTGGCTCGTCGTGCTTCTCCCCCGCGTCGTTCAGCCCCGGCACGTCGTCGGCCGTGAGAACCCTGACCACCCCGGAGATCTCGTACGCCGGCGCGACCCGCAATGCGGTGACCAGGGCATGCGCGTGCGGCGCCTGCACGGGCCAGGCATGCAATGTGTCCTTGGTGCGGTTGACCAGGTCCTGTGTGTACAGCGCCTTCCCCGTGACGTGCAGGTCGGCGCTCTCGTGCGAGATCTCCAGCCCGACCTTGGGGTTGATCGGTCGATCGGCCAGCGGTCCGTGTGCCTTGCTCATGTTTGTCAGACCTCCTGGAAGACCCTGATGGAGTCGGGACGCGAACCGTCGTTCTCGGCGAAGAACTTCCGCAACGAGGAGCCCAGCATCGCCGTCCGGTAGGCCGCGCTGGCTCGGTGATCGCTGATCGGGGTGGCCTCGGCGGTCAGCACCGACGCTGCCTCGTCCACCACGTCGGCGGTCCACGGCCGGCCGGTGAGGAACTCCTCGGTGCGGAGCGCGCGCAGCGGGGTGGCGGCCACCCCGCCGAGGCCGATCTTCACCTCGGCGACCGCCGGTGCGTTCCCGTCCGCCGTGGAGCTCAGCCGGGCCGCGACAGCCACTGCGACACTGGAGATGTCGTCGAAGCGGCGCTTGGAGATCTTGTGGAACGCGCTGATCGGCGCGACCGGAGTCGGGATGCGGACCGTGCGGATCAGTTCGTCGGGGCGCTTGACGGTCTGCCGGTACCCGGTGAAGTAGCCGTGCAACGGCACCTCCCGTTCGCCGTCCCGGGACGTCAGCACCAATGACGCGTCGAGCGCCAGCAGGGCCGGTGGGCTGTCCCCGATCGGCGAGGCCGTGCCGAGGTTCCCGCCGAAGGTGGCACCGTTGCGGATCAGCCGCGACGCGAATTGCGGGAACAACTGCGCCAGCAGCGGCACCCGCCCGGACAGCGCCCGCTCCACCTCGGACAGGGTGAGCCCGGCACCGATGTCGATGCTGTCGTCGCGGATCTCGAAGTGCCGCAGCTCCTCCAGCCGGTCGACGCCGATGGTCAGCGCGGCGCGGGCGTGCCGGATGTTCAGCTCGACACCCCAGTCGGTCGACCCGGCGAGCACCCTGGCCTCGGGATTCTCGGCCAGCAGGTCGAGGGCCTCGGCGAGATCCGCCGGCCGGATGAAGGCGCCCTGACTGCTGGTGACCCTGGTGGGCGCGGCGGTCGGTGCGGGCCGGGCCAGCCGGGCGTGCAGCGGGTCGGACTCCGCCGGTCGGCCCAGGGCGTAGGCCGCGTCCCGGATGGGCCGATACCCCGTGCACCGGCACAAGTTTCCCGACAGCGCGTGCAGGTCGAACCCGTTCGGGCCGTGCTCGTGATCCGGCGCGTGCGACGGCGCGGTCGGGTCTGCGCCGTCGCTGCCCAACGCCCGCTCCGCCGCGCGGCCACTGGTGTCCGGTTCCGCCTCGGCGGCCCGCTCGGGCGCCGGACCGGCATCCCGCTGCCGGTCGGCCCGGTAGAACTCCGAGGCCATGGAGCAGATGAAACCCGGTGTGCAGTAACCACATTGTGATCCGCCGCGGTCGGCCATCTCCCGTTGCACGGGATGCAATGCGTCCGGCGCACCGAGGCCCTCGGCGGTGACCACCTCCTGGCTGTCCAGGCCGGCGGCCGGCACCAGGCACGCGTTGATCGCCGTCCACCGGGTGGTTCCGGCGCCGTCGGGCCGCGCCACCATCACCGCGCAGGCGCCGCACTCGCCCTCCGCACAGCCCTCCTTGCAGCCGGTGAAACCGGTGCTGCGCAGCCATTCGAGCAGGGTGACATGCCCGCCGACGTTGCCGAGCTCGTACGGCCGGCCGTTGACTGTCACGTGAGGGTTCACGTCGCGTACTCCCGTCCAGTTGCCGTCCGCGTGCAGCGCGGGGGCGGCATGGTTGATCCGTTCATCAGTGTGCCCCCGCCGCTGCGGGGGTGGCCGCCGCTCTGGCCAGCAGTGTGCGGCCGGCCGCGGCCACCTCCAGGGCAAGGGCGTCCCCGTCGATCCGGACGTGCCGGCCGTGCTCGACGACCCGCCGGCCGTCGACCATCAGCAGTTCCAGCGGTGGCGGCGCACCGAGCACCAGCGCGGCGACCGGGTCGGCGATGTCGATGTGGGCCAGGGTGTCCAGCCGCCACACCGCCAGGTCGGCGAGCTTGCCCACCTCCAGCGATCCGATGGCATCGGCGCGGCCGAGCACTCTTGCCCCGCCCATCGTGGCCATCTCCAGCGCGTCCCGGACGGTCAGCGCCTCCGGGCCACCGCGGGCCCGCGCGAACAGCAGCGCGTGCCGCACCTCCTCCAGCAGCGAGCACGCCTCGTTCGACGCGGCGCCGTCCACCCCCAGGCCCACCGCCACCCCGGCGTCCCGCAGGTCCCGGCTGCGGCTGATGCCGGCGCCCAGCCGGGCGTTGGACGTCGGGCAGTGCGCCACCGAGGTTCCGGTCGCCGCCAGTGTGGCGATGGCGGCGTCGGACAGGTGCACCGCGTGCGCCAGCCACACATCCGGCCCCAGCCAGCCGAGCGACTCGACGTACTCGACCGGCGAGCAGCCGAACTGCTGCCGGCAGAACTCCTCCTCGTCGAGCGTCTCGCACAGGTGCGTGTGCATCCGGACGTTCCGGCGGCGGGCGAGGTCCGCGGTCTGCCGGAGCAGATCGCCGGTGACGGAGAACGGCGAGCACGGCGCGACGCCGATCTGCAGCATCGCGTCGAACGACGGGTCGTGGTGGGCGTCGATGGCCGCCTCGGTCGCCGACAGGATCGCGTCGATGTCCTCCACCACGGAATCCGGCGGCAGGCCACCCTTGCTGCGGCCCAGGTCCATCGACCCGCGGGTCGGGTGGAATCGCAGGCCGACCGACTGCGCCGCAACGATTTCCGCTGCCAGCAAGTCTCCCCCGTCGTACGGGAAGACGTAGTGGTGGTCGGTCGTCGTGGTGCAGCCGGTCGTCGCCAACCAGGTCAGCCCACCGCGGGCGGCGGTCTGCACGAGGTCGGCGTCGATGCGCCCCCACACCGGGTACAGCGTGGTCAGCCAGGTGAACAGCGTGGCGTCGACGGCGAACCCGCGGGTGATCCACTGGTACAGGTGGTGGTGGGTGTTGACCAACCCCGGGGTGATCAGACAGCCCGAGGCGTCCACCCGTCGCGCGCCGGCGGCAGCGGCGGGAGCCGGTCCCGGGCCGACGGCCGTGATCCGGTTGCCGATGACCACGACGTGACCGCCGGCGAACTCGGATCCGGACCCGTCCATCGTGACGACGTGGGCGCCGTCCAGCACGGTGACCGCGTCATTCCCCGTCATCAGGCCAGCACCGATTCCAGCCGGGTCAGCGCGATCTCACGGAGCTGGGTGGTGATCTCGACCTTCTCCTGCGCCGGGCTGTTCTGCAGCCGGCGCCGCAGCTCGGTCAGGATCTCCGTGGCGCTGCGGCCGGCGGCCCGAATCACGAACACCCGGTTGAACCGGCTCTCGTACTCCGCGTTGCCCGCCCTGATGGCCTCGACGATGGCCGGGTCGGCGTCACCGACGGCGGCCTGCTCGCGGGAGGAGAACTCGCCGTCGTGACCTGCTCCGGCACGCTCGCCGATACGGGGGTGCCGGGACAGCGCGGCGTCGATCTCCTCGTCGGACAGGGAGGCCGCGGCCATCCGTGCACGGTGCAGCACCGCGGGCGCCGACGGGTACGGGCGGCCGGCCAGCACCTCGTCGACCCAGCGGGGCACGTCCAGGCAGGACTGCAGGGTGGCCCTGGCCTCGGACTCGGACTGCTGGTTGAAGCGCTGCAGACCCTCGCTGGGCCGATCGGCAGCGGTGTCGCGCCGGGGCTGGGGACCGGACAACGGCGCCGCCTCCAAGCTGGCCGCGCGGGCACCGAGGATGGGGCTGGCGTCGGCGACCAGGTCGTCGAATCGGTGGTTCACGATCTTGGCCACCTCGATCACCGCGGCCGCGTGCTCCTGCGTGGGGGCATTCTGCATGCGTTCCCAGCCGGTCTTGAGGATGTCGTCCCGCTTCGCGACGTCCCGCACCGAGACGATCAACGGGAATCCGAACCGGTCGCGGTAGGCCTCGGTGAGGTGTGCGAACTCCTCGTGGTCCTCGTCGCTCAGGGTGGTCAGGCCGACCGACCCCTGGTCGCGCTCGGACCACTCACCCAGCGCCTCGCCGTCGACGGCGTCGCTGCCCAGGTCGGGGTAGAACGACAGCAGGTCGCGCTGCTCGTTCCGGTCGGCGGAGAAAAGTGCCTCCTGGAACGCCATCCGCAGGTCGTGGGTGTCGCTGAACGGGCGCTGATCGTAGGCCCGCTCGACCACCCAGGTCGGGCCCTGGAACAGCCCGCCGAAGGTCTGCACGAAGGTCTCCCGGCTCATCTGGTTGACCTGGTCCAGCCGGATCACCCCGGCGCCCGGCCGGCCCGCGACGGCCGGCCCGTAACTCTTGCCGACGTGGTGGAACACCAGGTTGAGCAGGATGGCCGTCAGGCTGCCCAGGGTGATGCCGCTACCGAAGATGATCTGCGCCCACTCCGGAACCGCCTTGGCCACATCGGGCTGGACCGTGACGAACATGGCCAGGCCGATGCTGGTCCCGACGATGACGACGTTGCGGTGGTCGTGGAAATCGACCCGGGCCAGGGTCTGGATGCCGACCACGGCGACGGTGGCGAACATCGCGATGGCGGCACCGCCGAGCACCGGCGGAGGGACGCTGGCGACCAGCGCACCCGCCTTGGGGATCAGTCCGATCAGCATCATGAAGACGCCGGCGGCGGCCACCACGTAGCGGCTCTTGACCCGGGTGAGCCGGACCAGCCCGACATTCTCGGCGAAACACGTGTACGGGAAGGAGTTCAGCACGCCGCCGATGAAGGTGGACAGGCCGTCGGCCCGCAGCGCCTTCGACACATCCTGTGCACCCACCCGCTTCTCGACGATCTCACCGGTGGCGAAGACGTCACCGGTGGTCTCCACCGCGGTGATCAGCATGACCACGATCATCGAGATGATCGCCGCCGCCGAGAATTTCGGGATGCCGAAGAAGAACGGGGTGGTGACCCCGAACCACTCGGAGGTCGACACGCTGGAGAAGGAGGCGTCACCGAGGATGAAGGCGACCGCGGTGCCGATCACCAGGCCGGCGAGCACGGCGACCGTCGCCATGAAACCCTTGAACACCCGCTGGATGATGACGATCAGCGCGAGCGTGCCCATCGCGTACGCCAGATTCTTGCTGCTGGTGGGATCCGGGTTGGCGCCGCCGCCGACCGCGTCCAGGGCGGCCACCGGTAGCAGCGCGATCCCGATGATGGTGATCACGGTGCCGGTGACGACCGGCGGGAAGAATCGGATCAACTTCGCGAAGTACGGCGCGATGAAGAAGGTGAACAGACCGGCGACGATGACGGCGCCGTAGATGTAGAGCAGGCCTTCGGTACCGCCGCCGTTGGCGAGCGCGATGGCGATCATCGGCGACACAGCAGTGAACGTGACCCCCTGCAGCAGCGGCAGTCTCACCCCGATCTTCCAGAAACCGACGGACTGGATGATCGATGCGATGCCGCAGGTGAACAGGTCGGCGTTGATCAGGTGGATCAACTGCTCCTGGGTCAGCCCGATCGAGCTGGCCAGCAGGATCGGCACGATCACCGCGCCCGCATAGAACGCGAGCACGTGCTGGATGCCGTACACCGCCAGCTTGGGGACCGGCAGCATCTGGTCGACCGGGTGCTTGATCGACTTGGTGCGCCGCGGGGATTTCGTCGATGACGTCATTTCAATGCCCTTTCGATTCACCGGCCTGCAGCGCTCTTCTCGGGCGCGCAACGGCGGAAGTGGCGTCGTGAGGCCGATCCGGACGGATGCCGATCGGTTGCGGTTCGGGCGGTTCTGGGTTCGGGCCGATTCGGTGGTGGTCGTCGATCGGTCGATTGTGTGTTGCGGTGGTGCAGCCCGCTCAGCAGAAGCCGGGAACGGACTGCCACGCCGCACCGGGATCGGTGGCGTCATCGCGTTGAACGGCCGCCTCGATCAATCCGTAGGGACGGTCGGCCGCCCAGAACACCTCACCGTTGTTCTCGTCGCCGAACGGTGACAGGTCCACCAGGAAATGATGCTTGTTCGGTGCCTTGAAACGGATCTCGGCCACCTCGGGGCATTCCTGCAGGACGGTCTCGCCCATGGCGTACAGCGTCTGCTGCAGGGCATAGCTGTGCACCTCGGCGAACCTGCGCAGGATCAGTGACCGGATCTTGCTGTACGTCTTGTCGAAATCGATGTCGACGGTGTCGTACCGCCAGCGCGCGATCAACGACGTGGCCAGAATGCGGTCCGTGGTTTCCTGCAGCGTCGTGTATTCATCCTTCAGGAATCCCCAGAATTCCGATCCGGTGGTCTTGGCGACCACCAGGTCCTTCAATCCGGACACGGCCCAGGCGCGCCGACCTGAACCGCGGCCCTCGATGGTCACCACCGTCGTGCGGGTCTCCCCACCGTTGCGGACGAAGGCATGGTCGTGCTCGGCGCCGTCGATCGCGACGCGGTCCCAGAAGTACTCCTCGATCTCGATCCGGGCGCCCGTCGCCTTCGGGGTGTGGCCGATGAGGTGGTCGCCGAGGGTCAGCGCAAAGTCCTCGATGGCCGCGACGCCCTTCTCCTTCGCCAGCGCGAACACCGTGTTCTTCTGGGTGTCGGTGGGCAGCACCGCGTCCTGGTTGCCGGTGATGTGGGCGTCACGGAAGTCCCCGCGCAGGGACGTGGACACGTTGAGATCACGGATCTCATGACGAGGGGTGTCACGGTAGACACGGACTAGGCGGTTCTCCGCCTTGCCGTACTGGTTGGGTCCCAGGACGATCGCCATCGCTTCAACTCCTTGAACGGGCCGGGTGGATCGGGACCTCAGCTGGACCGGGACGTGGTCGCGCCGGACGCACGGAGCGCCGGCCTCGAGTCACGCGGACGGTGGAGCGGAGGGTGGTGACGGGGTACTCGTCATGCAGCTGTCGGACGCCGCAACGATGGGGCCGTCGGGGTCGGACGGAGGTGCCACGCGGTGCGCACCGATGAGCCGGCCGTCGGCCGATCGACCGCGACCGACGCAGGTGCCGTTCGGTCCCCTAACGGCGGCGCCGAAAGAACGGGCTTCGAGCGGAGCCGCACCGACAACGGCTGCGCAGCAACGTCGTCGGTGCACCGGCGGACGGTGACGGGTTCCGATCGCGCACCGAGCGAGGCGGTGAATGACGTGGCTGCCGCCATCGGACACCCTCCCCGCCGAGCTCGATTTCGGAACTTCTTTTCCGCATGTCGAAATATAGGGCCGAGTGTGACCTACGTCAAGTCTCCTTGGGCGGCCTTCGGAACGCGGTCCGTACTGCTACTGCGCAGCATCATCCCGCCGTCCGGCCCCTTCCGCCGGGTGTGTCGCCCGGCCCCCGAACCGGTCAGTCCCCACCCGCCGGCGCTTCGACGCGCGCCGGGCCCTGCCTGCGGTCAGTGCCTGCCGGCGTTCGGCCCCCAGGTCGTCAGCACCGCGGCCTCGACGATGGTTGCCACCGCATACAGCACGATGGAACTCATGACGGCGAAGACCACGATCGTCCAGACCCCGCCGTAGTTGCCCGAGCCCTTGTAGCCGCTGAGCACTCCGCCCATGCCGTCGAAGCCGACCAGCCATTCCGCGAGCATCGCCCCGACGATGGAGCCCGGCACGGAAATCCGCACGGAGGCGAAGAACTGGGGCAGCGCGGACGGCATCCGCACCTTGGTCAGCTGGGTGACCGGGGAGCCGCCGTTGACCCTGATCAGGTCCAGCGCCTGCGGCGACGCGGACCGCAGGCCGACCACGATGTTCACCAGCGCGGGGAACAGCACGACGATCGCCGCGATCACCGCGATGCCCAGGTTGCCCTGCCCGAACATCAGCAGCAGCACCGGCGCCATGGCCACCAACGGCACCGATCGCAGCAGCATCGCGATCGGCATGAACGCGAACTCGAACGGCCGGAACAACACGAAGCCGATCGCGACGGCCGTGGCCGTGACCATGCCCGCGACGAAGCCGATGGCCGCATCGACCAGCGTGGTCCCCAGGGCCGCGAAGGCCTCCGACCTGGCCTCCTCGGCGGGGAGCGATGCCGGCCGCACACCCCTCGGCGGTCGGTCGGCGAACAGATAGTTCCACACGTCCAGCGGTGTCTTACCCACGAAGGTGGAGACGTCGAAGATCCGCAGCAGCGCGGCCCACAGCAGGACCAGCACGACGAGGGCGACCACCACCGTGGCCACCGCCGTGAGGATGCGGCGGCCGACGATGGACCGTCCGGAGCCTGCCACCGGCTCCGCGGCGGCGGTGTCCGGCCGGGAGAGCAGGGCCGTCATGCCGTTGCACCCGGCGCGTCGGCGCCCGTCGTCCACGGTGTGACGATCCGCGCCACCACACCGACCAGCAGGTATCCGGCCCCGGCGATCGCCCCGGACACCAGGGCGAGGTACCACAGCTGCGGGGCGTCGGACTGGGTCTGCGCGGCAATGAGCGCGCGGCCGATCGTCGAGTCGCCGCCGCTGCCCAGGTACTCGGCCAGCACGGCGCCGAGAAACGCTGCGGGGGCGGCGATCTTCAGTGCAGCGAACAGGCTCGGCAGGGCGGCGATGAGCTGGACCTTGCGCAGCATCGTCCATTTCGAGCCGCCGTAGGCGAGGACCAGGTCGAGGCTGGTGCGGTGCGCGGCACGCAGGCCCAGCAGGCACCCGACGACGGTCGTGAAGAAGACGCTGAGCGCGGCCAGCGCGATCGAGGCGCCATTCGGCGAGGACCGGCCGGCGACGATCACGAGGATGGGCCCGATCGCCACCAGCGGGATGCAGTAGGTGACGATCGCGATCTGGTTGACGATCTCGGCCAGGAACGGGAGCAGCAGCACGAGCACCGACAGGGCGATCGCGGCCAGGTTGCCGACCGCGTAACCCTTGACCGCCGCCGCGACGGTCGACGACGCGTTGTTCCAGGTGGTCTGCCACTGCTGCGGGTCCAGCAGCAGCGAGAACACCTGCCCGGGGCTGGGTATCGCCTGGCTCTCCTGATACAGCGTCTGCGAGGCGATCCACCACACGACGATGATGATGCCGGTGCCGATCAGCCCGCCGACCCAGGCGGGCGCGGCGTCCCACCAGCGTTTACCGGTCGATTCCGGGTGGGCGGTGACGGTGCCGGCGGAGAACGCGCGGGCACCCAGCAGCGCCCTGTCCTGCTCGACGTCGATCTCCTCGTCGAGGTCGCCGGGGGCGTGCCGGTCGGACATCACGACCCGGCGCCGGTCGCCGCGGAGTGACCGAACAGGATCTCGGACAGCCGATCGGCGTGGGCGTGGAACTCCGGTGAGCGCAGCATGTCCGGGGTTCTCGGCCGGGGCAGCTCGATCTGCACGACCTCGGTGACGCGACCCGGGCGCGGGCTCATCACGGCGACGACGTCGGAGAGGAACACCGCCTCGGAGATGCCGTGGGTGACCATCAAGGTAGTGGCGGGTTTCTCGGTCCAGATCCGCAGCAGCTCGAGGTTCAGCCGCTGTCGCGTCATGTCGTCCAAGGCACCGAACGGCTCGTCCAGCAGCATGACGGTGGGCTTGACGACCAGGCAGCGGGCGATGGCGACCCGCTGACGCATCCCACCGGACAGTTGTGCGGGTTTCGCCTTCTCGAAGCCGGTCAGCCCGACAAGGGCGATGAGATCGTCGATCAGCCCGGGTTCGGGCTTGATCCCGGCCACTTCCAACGGCAACCGGATGTTGCTGGTGACCGTCCGCCACGGCAGCAGCGCTGCCTCCTGGAACGCGATGCCCAACTCGTGGTGGCGCTGGATCTGCTGGGTGGACTGCCCGTTGATCAACGCCCGACCGGCGGTCGGCGTCTCCAGCCCCGCGAGAATCCGCAGAATGGTTGACTTCCCGCACCCCGACGGACCGAGCAGGGACAGGAAGGAATTGCGCTGGGTGCCGAGGCTGGTGTCCGACAGTGCCGTGACGGTGCTGCGACCGAGCCGGAATTCCTTGCTCAGGCCCTGGATGTCGATGCCGGTCGCCGCCCACGGTTGAGCGGCGGGATCGGTGGTGGACAGCACCGATCGGTCGACGTGTCGTGGCAAAGCGGTGTTGCCCGGCAACGGGGCCCCGCCATTCGTCGACGCCTGCGCGGTCAGGGTCTCGCTCGTCGATTCGGTCATCGACTCATCCGGTGATCAGGCCGGGATTGTCCCGGTAGATCTCTTCCAGCAGCGACAGGTCGAACAGGTCGCTCGCCGTGATGGTGATCCCTATTTCCCCGAGGGCCGCGATGATCTGGTTCTGCAGGTCCTCAGTGAGGGTGAACAGACCGTTCTTCTTCGTGTCGGCGGAGACGATCAGATCGTTCTGCGCGATGGCCTGCTCCGTCTGCCCGGCCAGGTCCAGCTTGAGGTCCTTACCGTATTTGGTGACCGCAAGCTTCGCCGCGCCGGCCGGGTCGGCGACAGCATCGGTCCAGCCGAGGATCTCGGCGACCAGGAACGCCTTGAGCATGTCCCGTTCGGTGTCGATGGTGTCCTGCAGGACGGTGAACGTCTCCGACGACAGCGGCAGGCCGTTCTCCGCAAACGACAGCGTGACCGGCGTGAAGCCCTGATTCTTCACCAGGAACGGCTCGTTGGTCAGGAACGCCATGAAGCCGTCGACCTTGTTCTCGGTGAGCGGCGTCGGCTCGTACTGGACGACCACCTGCGTCAGGGACGCCGGGTCGACCTTGTTCGCCTTGAGGAACCCGTCGAAGATCTGCTGATTGGTGCCGGCCTGGATGCCGATTTTCTTGCCGGCGAGGTCGGCGACCGTCTTGATCGGCTTGCCCTCCTCGAGAGACAGGATGCAGAACGGGTTCTTCTGGAACGTGCTGCCGATGATCTTGAGCGGCGCGCCCTGCTCGCTGATGAATCGCGCCGTCGCGTCCGGCGCGGAGATGCCGACGGTGATGTTGCCCGCGGCGACCAGGGCGTCGGCGCTGTCCACCGGGCCGCTGACAAGGTCGACGGAGCTGAAGCCGGCCTGCTGGTAATAGCCTTTGGTGTCGGCGAAGTACTCGCCGCCGAATTCGATGTTCTTGATCCAGGACAGCTGCACCGAGATGTCGCCGTTCGAGCCGGGAGCGATGGCCGTGGAGACCGCCGCTCCGGAGGCTGCCGCGCCGGAACCGGCCGCGCTCGATCCGGCTGCACTGGTGCCGGCCGCCGATGTCGTGGAACTCGTTGCGCTGGTGGTGTTGGATCCGCAGGCAGCCAGGCCGACGCCCGCGACGCCCAGACCGGCCCACCGCAGGAACGACCGGCGGCTGGCCAGGCGGGCGGCGATCCGGCCGGCGGGGGGTGGGTCGGCTGGGCTCATGACGGTGGCTCCTGCTCTCGGACTTCAGGTCGTGGCGCGGCGATGCCCGCGGCGGGCCGGTCAGTCGTGAATGTAGGGAGCGGGATGACTCTCGGGATGACTGTCGGGTTACAAGATCATTGCGCGCGAAACTTCGCCCCTCGAGGGATGTTCGACGGTTCTGCGGTCGGCGGGGGGCCGCGCCGCATGAGTCGGGGGCTCGGTGGCCACCGCTTCCGGCACGTCACGCACGGGCCGTGCGCCGGCCGCGGCGGACCAGGCTGCCATCACCTGATGCAGCGGTGAGTCGGCGTAGCCGGTGGCGAGACAGCGTGCCAGCGTGCCGGGTCCGTCGAGGTCGAAACGCTCGCCCGCGGCCGGGGCAGGTGCGGCCGGCGCCCGGGTGCCGAGCAGGCCGACGGTGTCGATTACCGATGCCTCACCGACGATGCCGGGGTGCTCACGGTTGTGCGGATCCGAGAGGTCGAGGGTGTCCGCCAGGAGCAGGACGCCGTCGCGGTGGACCCATGACGTCGTCACCAGGCTGCCGCCGACCTCCCCGCTGCGGCCGAGGACGACGGTGTCGCGCAGGCAGGCCACCGCTCCCTCGGCGAGATCCACGGTGCTGCGCCGACGCACGTTCGCCCCGGCCGCAACGACGAACGGTTCACCGGCCCAGATCAGCGTCCCGCTTTCACCGATGCTGATGCGGACCGTCCATGACGACGCCACGCCCCCCGCGTCGTAGGCGACGGTGCCCGCGGTCTCCACCACCTCGAGCCACGCCCCCGGCCCGACCTCGACCCGGATCTCGATGTGATCGCCGCCGAGCAGCAGCGCCGTGGTCGCAACCAGGCCGACCCTGGCGCCGCGGGCATCGGTGTGCAGGACCCGCACACCGATGGGCCCGTCGGTGAGCCGCAGCCGCGCCCGGCCGGGCGCGGCGTGGACGGCGATCCGGGTCACGCCCGGCCGGCGCCATGGTGGTGCGCGGTTTGGTCGCGATCGGTTGTGGCGCGCGCTGTTTCGGCCGTGCGCTGCTCGCCGTGCAGGTCATGCGTGTGGCCGGCCGGCCCGGCGTGCGTGTGCACGGTGGCCGCGCCGCCGTCCTCGGCGTGGCTGTGCGGCGCCATCGGGCCCGGATCGACCGCCACGTGCGCCCCCGACCGGAACGACGCGAGGACGTCCCGAACCCACTTGGTCAGCCGGTCGATGGAGTTCCTGTCCAGCCGGGACAGCCCGATCACCGGCCGGCCGTCGCGCGCGGCCCGGCCGTCGGCGACCATCTGCTCGACGTCGACCCCGACGTACTGGCCGAGGTCGGTTTTGTTGACCACCAACAGGTCCGCCCGCCCGATCCCGGGTCCACCCTTGCGCGCCACGTCGCCGCCGCCTGCCACGTCGAGCACGAAGATCTGGGCGTCGACCAGGGCGGGGGAAAAGGTCGCGGTCAGGTTGTCCCCGCCGGACTCCACCAGCACGACGTCGAGCGGCGCGAAGTCGGACTCCAGATCCTCCACGGCCAGCAGGTTGGCCGTCACGTCGTCCCGGATCGCGGTGTGCGGGCACGCACCGGTCTCGACGGCCCGGATGCGTTCCGGCGCAAGCACTCCGGCCGATCGCAGGAAGCGGGCGTCCTCGTCGGTGTAGATGTCGTTGGTGATGACGCCCAGGCTCAGCTCGCCGGCGAGCTCACGGCAGATCATCGCGATCAGCGACGACTTGCCGGTGCCGACCGGTCCGGCGATGCCGAGGCGGAGGGTGCTGCGCCCGGTGTCGGTCTGTGGGGATGCGGGTGGCGGGGTATCAGGCACGGAACAACCTCTGGCTCGTCGTGGCGTGGATCTCGGCCCACCGCTCGATCAGCGGTGCACTGTTGGCGGGGATCTGGTCAATGGTGTCGATGTCGGCGAGATCGGTGACCAGCCGGTCGATCTCGGGTGCCGTCGCGATCACCCACCCGATGGTGACGGCAGGGTCGAGCGGTTCCAGCTTGAGCGTGGCCGCGGCGACCGTCTGTGCGTCGTCGTACCCGATCAGCCGGACGAGCTGCGTTGCGGACAACCCCGCCAGCGCCGCGGTCACCCCGAGCACGACCGCCCGCCCGGGCTTGTCCGCGAGGGACAACGCCTGGGTGGCGGGCGAATCCGGCCACAGGCGCCGCGCAAGCCGCGCGTAGCCGCGGGCGAGCAGCACGGAGGTCTCGCGCAGCTCAGGGCTGACGGTCCGCGCCCGCCACGCCGCATCCACCGCGGTCAGTTCCCGCGCGAGCGCCGCAACAAGACCCGTGTCAGGACCGATCGCGGGTCCGTGCGCCGCACCGGCCGCCCCCAACGCCGGTCCCGACGCGGCCGTTGAACCGGTGGGGGGCGCCGATACCGCGTGCAGCGCCTCGACGGTGCGCGCCCGGGCGACGACGGCGGCCCCCGCCTCCACCGCGGTCACCGTCCGCAGCCGCGCCGTGATGTACCGCGGCACGTCGCGCGGTGACATTCCGCCCCGCAGAGCCGGTTCCAGTCCCGCCGACTGTGTGTGCGCCCCGGTCGGCAGCCGCGCGTCCGCGAGCAGCATCAACATGATCTCGGCCGAGACCCCGCCGGACACCATCGAGTTGGCGATATCCGACGTTCCGAGGGCACCCGAAGGTCGGATAGTGCCAACTCGATCGATCGTCACGACGGCTGCCATCCGCCCGCAACCAGCGCGCGCCGAACACGGGCGATGCACGCATCACGCTCGCGGAAAAAGGACCGTCCCACCACCCGCACCACGGTCCAACCGGCGGCGGCGAACGCTTCCAGGCGCTGAACGTCACGGTCGAACTGTCTGGTGTCGACGCGATGCTGGTCGCCGTCGTACTCGACGAGAACCTTCCATTGCCGGTACACGAGGTCTCCGCGACCGATGAACCTGCCGGCGGCGTCGGTCACGTCGACGTTGATCTCCGGCTCCGGCAGGCCGGCATCCGTCATCGCCAGTCGCAGGAGGGTCTCTGGCCGGGACTCCGCACCCTGCCTGACCATGCCGAGCGCAATGAGGGCCCTGGCCTTTCCGCGACCACGGAATCCGTCGACCCGATCCGACAGGTGATCGAGCCCGACCCACGGGCGTTCGTCGGACCACTCCTGGAACACGGGTCGTAACACCAGGGCATCGCCGACGGCAACCAGGTCAGGAAGTGACAGGCTCGAGGCAAGCTGGCAGAAGAGGGTGGCCGGATCGACCACCGGAAGGTCGCTACGCCGAACGACCGCGACATGCTCAGCGAACAGTCGGTGGCCGATGACGCCGTCCCGCCTCGGGGGGTACTGCGGAGTCCGGACGCTCACGTGGACAGGTTCGGCGAAGCGCCGCAGTGGCAGCGGAACCGGCCAGAGCCGTGCTGCAGTCAGGTGACTGAAGAACGCGCCATCGGGCAGCGCGACAAGAAGCGCGGTGCAACGCCGCACCAGGTCCGCATCGACAGTCGGGCCGCACCCTGAGTCTTCGGAAGAACCGGCAGAGGCCCGGCCAAGGCCCCCGTTCCGGACGAGGCGGATCCCGTGGAACGGCCGCTCAAGGTCGCCTCCTCGCATCCGTCCCTCGCCCAGGCCGAGCGAACGGCCCTGCGCGACGGTGAAGGCAACAGTCCTGAGCACAGGCGGCAGCGGCTTGCGCGGTTGGACCATGCCGCATGCTCGCGTGCGACCCCGTGACGGCGACCGGTTTGTCCCCAACCCTGGCGCGGTCCGGCATCGAGTTGGCGATATTCGACGCTCACAAGGGCTCGGAGGGTCGGAAACCGCCAACTCGATCACCCGGTCAGAACAACGCATACAGCTGGGCCAGGGGGAGGCGCTCGGCGGGGGCGGGGACGACCAGCTCGCCGTCGATCCGGATCTCGAAGGTCTCCGGCCTGATGTCGATGTCCGGGAGGACGTCGTTGTTGATCATCTGCGCCTTGCCCACCTCGCGGGTGGGTTTGACGGCCGCGAGCTTGCGCTTCAACCCCAGCCGGGACACCAGTCCGCCCTCGATCGCGAACGGCGAGACAAAGGACAGCGAAAGTTCGGCGCCGATGGCGTCGGTCAGGGCGGGCCGCATCAGCACCGGTTGCGGGGTCGGGATGGAGGCGTTGGGGTCGCCGAGCGCGCCCCACACCAGACCGCCGCCCTTGAGCACCACGGCGGGCCGGATGCCGAAGAACTTCGGCTCCCACAGCACCAGGTCCGCGAGTTTGCCGGACTCGACGGAACCGATCTCGTCGTCGATGCCGTGCGAGATCGCCGCGTTGATGGTGTATTTCGCGATGTACCGCTTGGCGCGGAAGTTGTCAGCGGGCATCCCGCCACCGATGTCGCCGCGGCGGGCCTTCATCACGTGCGCGACCTGCCAGGTCCGGCAGATCACCTCGCCGATCCGACCCATCGCCTGCGCGTCGGAGGAGGTCAGCGAGATGGCCCCCATGTCGTGCAGGGTGTCCTCCGCCGCAATCGTTGTCGCCCGGATGCGGGACTCGGCGAAGGCGAGGTCCTCGGGGACGGCCGGGTTGAGGTGGTGGCAGACCATCAGCATGTCGAGGTGCTCCGCAACGGTGTTCACCGTGTGCGGCAGGGTCGGGTTCGTCGACCCTGGGATGACGTTCGGCAGCCCGGCCAGCGTCAGGATGTCCGGGGAGTGCCCGCCGCCGGCGCCCTCGACGTGGAAGGCGCTGATCGACCGGCCGGCGATCGCGGCAATGGTGGACGCGACATAGCCGGCCTCGTTGAGCGAATCCGAGTGCAGCGCGACCTGGAGGCCCCACTCATCGGCCGCCCGGAGCGCCGCGTCGATGGCCGCGGGGGTGGACCCCCAGTCCTCGTGAACCTTGTACCCACCGGCCCCGGCGAGTGCCTGCTCCTTCAACCCCTCCAACGACACCGTGTTGCCCTTGCCCAGCAGCAGCAGGTTGATCGGGTACCGGTCGATCGAGCGGTGGATCTTCTCCAGATGCCACGCGCCGGGCGTCACCGTGGTGGCCTTGGTGCCCTCCGACGGACCGGTGCCGCCGCCGCCGAGCGTGGTCAGCCCGGTGGCGAGCGCCTCCACGATCTGGGACGGCGAGATCAGGTGCACGTGGGTGTCGATGCCGCCGGCGGTGAGGATCTTGCCCTCACCGGAGATGACGTCGGTGGACGGACCGATCTGCAGCAGGGGGTGCACCCCGTCGGCGACGTCGGGGTTGCCGGCACGGCCGAGCGCGACGATCCGGCCGTTCCGGATGCCGACGTCGGCCCGGACGATGCCCCAGTGGTCCAACACGATGGCGTTGGTGATGACGGTGTCGGGTGCGCCGTCGGCCCGGGTGGTGCTGCCCTGCGCCATCGACTCGCGGATGGACTTGCCGCCGCCGAACACCGCCTCCTCGCCGCCGGCGGTGAGGTCTTGCTCGACCTCGATCCACAGGTCGGTGTCACCGAGGCGGATCTGGTCACCGACCGTCGGGCCGTACAGGGCGGCGTACTCGGAACGCGGTATCTGCACCATCTACAGCTCCTGCTCGGCGGCCGGCTTGATCTGGATGCCCGGGATGCGGCGGTGGCCCTTGAACGCGACGGCGGCGACCTGCCGGGAGGCGCCGGGCTCGAACCGCCGGGACGTGCCGGACGGGATGTCGAGCCGGAACCCGCGTGCAGCAACGCGATCGAAGTCCAGCGCGGTATTCGCGTCCGGCAGGTGCAGGTGCGAGCCGATCTGGATCGGCCGGTCTCCGGTGTTGACGATCAACAGCTCGATGCGCTCGGCGTCACTGCGGTCGGCGTTCAGTTCGATGGTGCCGGGAGCGGTGCGGATGGCGCCCGGTCCACTCGATGACGTTGCTGCCACGGAACTCTCCTTCTCATCGAAGCTGTGCGGGGCGCTGGGCGCGTTGTCGACGGGACCCCCGGGCCGCGCCCGCTGGGTGGAACTCAGGCGATCGGCTGATGGATGGTGACGAGCTTGCGTCCGTCCGGGAATGTCGCCTCGACCTGGACGTCCGGCAGCATCTCGGCGACACCGTCCATCACCTGGTCCCGGGTCAGCACCTCCCGGCCGCTGGTCATCAACTCGGCCACGCTGCGGCCGTCGCGGGCGCGTTCGATCACCCAGGTGGACAGCAGGGCGACGGTCTCCGGGTAGTTGAGCTTGACGCCGCGGGCCAGCCGGTCCCGCGCCACCATGCCGGCGACCGCCAGCAGCAGCTTCTCGGTGTCGGCAGGGGTCAGGTGCACCGGTGTGCCTCCTCGTCGGGGCCTCGCTGGGTCCGAGTTCTTTCCACATCGTTCCGCTCGTGCGACCGGCCGCCCTGGTTGCCCCGGAAAGCGACGGAACGGACAACGCGTCAGCGGTCCGGGAGATTGTCCATCAGCCATGTGTCCATTGCGTATCGGCATCCCTGCGCGAGCCGATCAGTTCACGGCCGCGCGCGGGGAAATCGGCGGACCGCTCGCCGGTGGCTGGCGTACTGTCGCCCGCTGGCCGGCGCTCGCGCGCCGGCCGGTGTCACCACGCAGCAGGAACCGCAGAACAGGAAGGGCAGTGCACCGTGAGATCCGCCAGCCAGTCGGACGTCCGATCGGCCATGATCAACAGCTCCCGCGGTGAGGCGGCCCGGATGAACTTCCCCGCCGGGTACGACGACATTGCGTGGGACGACATCGAGTACCTGGGGTGGCGTGATCCCAAGGCGCCGCAACGCGGCTACCTCGTCGCGTGGCATGACGAGCGCCTCACCGGCGTCGCACTGCGCGCCCCCGAGGGGGTCACCAACAAGACGGTCATGTGCGCGCTGTGCCGGTCCACCCACTCCGGCGGCGGTGTCGCCCTGTTCGTGGCCCGCCGCGCCGGGGCGGCCGGACGCAACGACAACACCGTCGGCACGTACATCTGCGCCGATCTGGCGTGCTCGCGGTACGCCCGACTCTCCGCCCCGACCGCCGCTGTGTGGCCGGCGCCGGGCATCGACGTCGACCAGCGACTGGCGGACCTGCACCGCCGGACCGGTGCCTTCTTCGACCGCGTTCGCGGCTGACCCCGCCCGATCCGTCGAGGTCGATGCGTCGCACCGGCAACGAGCTGAACGTCCGTTCTGCCACGCCCGTTCCTCAGCCGCCGTCGGTGCCCGGAACCAGCCCGTCCCAGGACCACCTCGGCACAGGCAACCCGTCGGGGACGTCGGCGGCGGACCGGTGGTACCGGTACATCGTCGTCGTCGTGGCCCAGGCGAAATAGTCGTGCAGCGCCCGACGCAGCGGCCCTTCGCCGATGCCCACATCACCCAGGGCCCCGTCGAAACACGTGATGGCCCTGCTGTTCATCTCCTCGTGCTCGCCGTTGCCGCTGTGGATGCGCACCACCGACGTCTCGTCGCCGTACCGACCGGTGTACTCCGGCGGGCCACCCAGGGCCTCCCCCCAGTACGCCGCGAGGCGCTCGGTGTGGTGCGGGTCGAAGCCGTGGCCGAAGGCGTGGCTGACCACCTCGTCCGCCATCACCCGCTGGTGCCAGGCGGACGCCAGCCGGAGCATTCCCGGCTCACCACCCGCGGCGTCGTACACAGTCGGCATCGCCTCACGATGACAGGCATTCTCGCGGCCCGCGACCCCCAACGCCACATCCCCGCCCCGGCTCGGGCCGGAACGGGGATGGTGTGGCAACACTTCTCGGCGTTCTGATGTGTGGGAGGCCGCGGCACCGCCGGTTGAGACATGCACAGCTCACCCGGCGGCCGCGCGGACAACTCAGAGCTGGGACACCTCGGCCTGCGGCAGGATGACCGTGCGGGACCCCAGGTCGAGCACCGTCTTGCCGTCGACGGTGCTGGCGTGCTGGGCGACCCACTGCCGGTCCTGGGTGACCGCGAGCTTGGAGGCGGTGGCGGCGAAGCCCTGGATCAGCACGTTGTCGCCGTCCTGGCCGTCGAGCACATCGTTACCCGGGCCGCCGAGCAGGACGTCGTCGCCGGCGCCGCCGAGGATGGTGTCGTCACCCTGGCCGCCGATCAGCACATCGTCGCCGGCGCCGCCGTCGAGGGTCAGCAGCGGAGCACCGACCGCCACGCCGGATGCGTCGACAACGTCGTCACCCGCCAGTGCGCGCAACGTCACCCGGTCGTCGGCCGCTTCGGCGCCGGTCACCGACACCGCGGCGGTCAGTCCGGTGACCCCGCTGGTCCCGGCGGCACCGTTCACCACGACGACGTCCGCACCGTTGGTGGCATCGACGACGACGCTGTCCGGCGCACCGTCGCCGCCACCACCGGTGGCGCTCAGATCCGTGGCGACTCTGGTGACGTCGGTCCCGCTGAGGTCGCCGACGGTCAGCGTGTCCGCGCCGCCGAGCGCCTTCAGGTTCACCGATTCGACGTCGTTGAGGTCCATGGTGATGGTGGCGACGTCCCGGGTGAAGCGCACCCGTCCACCGTTGGCCGAGACATCGAATCTCTCGGCGATGTTGGCGCCGTTGAACAGCATGGTGTCCGCGCCGTCCTGGCCCTCGACCACGTCGCTGCCGTCGCCCGGATCCCATTGGAAGGTGTCGTCGCCGGCGCCGAGCAGGGCCACGTCGTTGCCACGGTTGCCGTCGACGGAGTCGTTGCCGCCTCCACCGATCAGCACGTCGTTGCCGTCGGAGCCGCCCAGGGTGTCGTTGCCGCCGCCGCCGTCGACGGTGATCTGGATCAGCGTCGCCAGACCGTTGGAACCGCTGAAGGAGTCGTCACCGCCGTTGGCGTTGACGACAAGCTTTTCGCTGGTGCCGATGTCGATGGAGAACGGGGCAGGGGTGACCCGGTCGAAGCGCACCCGGGTGCCGTTGGCGGTGGCGGTGAACTGCTCGGCGCCGTTGCCGCCGTTCACCTCGACGGTGTCGGTACCGACGCCGCCCTCGTTGAGATCGGTGTCGTCACCGGGATTCCAGATCATCCGGTCGTCACCGCCCTGCCCGAACACCTGGTCGTCGGCGTCGCCGCCGGTCACCGTGTCGTTGCCGTCACCGCCGAAGAGCAGGTCCACACCGCCCTTTCCGAGCAGCGTGTCGTTCCCACCCTGCCCGAAGAGCTGGTCCGCCGCGGATCCGCCGGTGAGCACGTCGTTGCCCTCGCCACCGAACAGGAGACTCCGCGGCAGTGCCCCATTGGCCTCGCTCAGCGCGACGGTGTCGTTCCCGCCCTGCCCGAACACCGAGATCTGCGTGGTGTTGGCAACTGTCGCGGTACCGCCCTTGACCGCAATGGCGCCGCCGTTGACCAGGATGGTGCCGGCCGCATCACGGCTGACCGTGATGGAATTGGCGAGATTGTCACCGATGACGGTCAGGATGCCGTTCGAGAAGGTCGCCACCGTCGCGGCACTGGCCGCCCCGGCGGTGGCCAGCATGGTGCCGCCGGTGATGGCGGCGGTGGCCAGCAGGGGACCGATCTTGCGCCGCCAGATGGTGGGATGTCGTTCCACGAGAATCTCCGTTTCGCCGTTGCGGGCCGGCCACCCGGGGCCGGTTCTGCAACAGCGGTACGGAGCAGGAGTCGAAACGGTTCTCGCGATCGTGGAGCGGTGTCAGTGCAGCGGCGAGCGGCGTCAGGGCAGCAGTTCGTACGCGGGCAGCGTCAGGAAGTCGACGAACCGATCCTGGGTGCACAGGTCGAACAGCAGGTTCCTCGAGTTGGCCAGCAACTCGCGGCCGCCCGGACGCTCGGACCAGTCGTCGGCCAGCCGCTCGGTGGCGGCGTCCAACAGCATGGTGATCAGCTCCGCCGTGACCTGGCGGCCGTTGTCCATCACCACCCGGTTGCGCCGCCACTGCCACACCTGGCACCGCGAGATCTCGGCCGTCGCAGCGTCTTCCATCAGGTTGTTGATCGCGACGGCGCCGCTGCCGGCCAGCCAGTTGACGACGTACTCGAGCGCCACGTCGATGTTGGTGCGCAATCCCCGCGCGGTGACGGTCAGCGGGAGTGACCTGATGTCGAGCAGGTCCTTCGCGGTGACGTCGGCGGCGGGCAGGGCTTTGTCGCGTTGATCGGTGTGATCACCCAGCACCGCGTCGAAGACCTCCCGGCAGATCGGGACGAGGTCGGGGTGCGCCACCCACGACCCCTCGTAGCCGGCGGCGGCCTCGCGCGTCTTGTCCGCACGGACCTTGGCGAAGGCGGCGGCGTTGATCTCCGGGTCGCGGCGGGACGGGATGAACGCCGCCATGCCGCCGATCGCGAAGGCGCCCCGCCGGTGGCAGGTGGCCACCAGCAGGTCGGAGTAGGCGGTCATGAACGGTGCCGCCATGGTGATCGAGTCGCGGTCCGGCAGCACGAAATCCTCACCGGCGTCCCGGAACGTCTTCACCAGGGAGAACAGGTAATCCCACCGGCCGGCATTGAGACCCGCCGCATACTTCCGTAATTCGTAGAGGATCTCGTCCATCTCGAAAGCGGCCCAGATGGTCTCGATCAGCACGGTCGCCCGGATGGTGCCGCGGGCCATCCCGATGGCGTCCTCGGAGAAGGCGAACACATCGGCCCAGAGCCGGGCCTCCAGGTGCGATTCCATCTTCGGCAGGTAGAACGCCGGGCCGGTGCCGCGGGCGACCAGCTCCTCGGCGTTGTGGAAGAAGTAGAGACCGAAGTCGACCAGGGCACCGGCGAGCGGGACACCGTCGACGGTCAAGTGTTTCTCGGGCAGGTGCCACCCGCGTGGCCTGGGCATGATGACCGGCAGGTCACCATCGGTGCGCAGCCGGTACGACTTGCCGCCCTGGTCCAGGGACACGGTGCCGCGGACGGCGTCGCGCAG